>Ga0187893_10000291_pt1 | contig 129801 bp, 95 predicted proteins | sample MA1701074metaG_FD_139574 | JGI IMG/M metagenome (GOLD analysis project Ga0187893, IMG submission 139574) | White microbial mat communities from a basaltic lava cave in the Kipuka Kanohina Cave System on the Island of Hawaii, USA - MA170107-4 metaG ...
GACATGGCAACCGTTCCCAGCACGCCCGGTACGGAGCGAAGCCTGTCGAGGACGCGCTGATATGCCTGCGCGCGTGTGTCGGGATCTGAATTCGCCATTGGCAATGTCATCGAGAACGTCACCAGCCGCGACCGGTCAAATCCTGCGTCGATCCTGGTGAGGTTGTAGACTGTCTGAACTAGCAAACCCGCTCCGATAACCAGCATCACCGCGAAAGCGACTTGGGCTATCACAAGTCCACGACGGGCGTAATGACGCCAGGCGCCGCTGGCACCCCTTGCGCCCTCCTTGAGCGCAGTCACCAAGTTAGTCGTTCGCCGGCGCCCGAGCGATACGAACCCGAAAAGCAGGGCCGTCCCAGTCGAGAGGCCGAGCGCAACCAGCAGAACGGGCAAATCGATCGTAAGCTCACTCGTCCGTGGGATGCTAGTCGGGTAAGCACGGATCAGCGCACGCACGCCAACGTTGGCTAGCCACAGACCCAGAATGCCACCGGCGCCGGACATCACCGCACCTTCGGTTACCGACTGCCGGAGCAGCCGGCCGCGGCTGGCGCCAAGAGCAGCACGCAGCACAAATTCACGTCGGCGTGACCCCGCGCGAGCCATTACCAGGTTTGCGAGGTTCGCGCAGACGATGAGCAGCACGAATCCCACGGCGGCCTGCAGAACCCAGATCGCGCGGCTCGAACTCCCAACGACCGCTTCGTGCAACGTCCGCAATTGGAGCGTGTGGTCTATTGCGCGCACGGGGCGTTTCGTGGGGACATGGTCTTTCGTGCCGGCACGCTCACCCCAGTCTTGGACGAATGCGTTCAGCTCCGTCTGTGCCGCCTCGAAGGTGACGGCGTCTTTCAGTCGCGCAACGACGTATAGAACGTGGGCCGCGCGTTGCCGCGCCGTATTCGGGTGTAGCCAGAGGGGCAACCAAACCTGGGTGTGGTTATCCATGACGTCGGCCCCGGGTGGCATAACGCCAACGATTTCGTGCGGGCGGCCCTCGATTTCCACCTTTTGTCCAATGAGCAGTCGTCCTCCAAATGCTGTTCGCCACAATTCGTGCGAGAGAATTGCGATCGGTGGCGGTAGCGTTCCGGTCCAACGCGCGGTTTCTTCGTCACTGAAGAGGCGTCCCTGCTCCGGCTGAATACTGAGCGTCTTGAGCAGAGGTGCATCGACGGAGATCGAGCGCACCCGCAGTGGTCGATCCCCGGCTGTGAGGTTGACCTCGCCGGTTGTGTACGCCGAGCCGCCGGTCGAATAAGCGCCAACCGTCGCGAACGACTGGTTCATCTGGCGGAACTCCGTGTACTCTGGTGCAGAGAGTGGATTTCGGGTACCCCCAATGGCCGGAGATTCTGCGGTCAGAACCATCAGTTGATCGGGTTGTGGATAGGCGAGGGGCCGCAGCAGCACTCCATGCACGATCGTGAAAATGGCAGTGTTTGCTCCGATCCCAAGCGCCAGCGTGGCGACGACAACTGCGGTGAACCCTCGACTCTTCGTTAAGGATCGAATCGTGTAACGTACGTCTTGCACAAGATCCTCGAAGAAGTTTACACGGTGCATATCCCTGCACTCCCCCTTGTATTGCGCGATGCCTCCAGCAGCACAAACCTTTCAGACAGAAACTGTGCAAGCAACCTGCCATTTCAGCGGGTGGTGAATGGAGGCGATCGAATCTCCTGTAATTGAGTGCCTGATGGATTTGCCTGGGCCTCGCACCGTCCGCTGTTGGGATGCGTGAATCCCAGGGACGGACACTCTTGTCACGCGCTGCGCGGCCGGGCGGGTCTCCTCGTTCGACATACTGGATGAAAATGTTCTCTTCAATGAGCTGATCCAGGTGAATCGAAGTTCAGCTTCGAGCTGGAATTCGACATTCGGACGGCGGCACAGCGATCGAAGCGGCAAACGGGCTTTGTCTCAAATCCGCATTGCTAAGCCCCTTGGACCACTACGTTGATGGCCATCGACAGGGGCGCCACTCGACCTTGATCTAGGCCTGCTGTTCCAACCGGTGCAGCGCTGGATACAGAGAGCCGTGCTCAACTTGCACGATTTCGTGTCCGTGAGCCGCGCCCGACCGGTGCGTACGCAAGATCAACATGTCCAACATTCTCTGAAGGAGCTCAATGCGGTCTGCTGGTGGCTGATTGGGCTCCACGGTCGATAGTACCTTCTGTTGGACGAACAACCCTCGCCTCGGTTAGGTAACGTGTGGTCGCCTGGTGTTCACAGATGATTCCTCTGGAAAGCGGCAAACCAGAATCTGACCCGCCGCCGTGATACCCGATGCATTGGCAGGAGACTTTGGATATGCTTGGCAACGCCGCCGTACCTAGTGTGGTTGATAGACAGTGCCGGGGAGGCGCCAGCCCTCAAGGTTCCATGCATTTCTTCTCCGATAACAAAGACATCCTTATCATTCTGTTGGTCAAGCTGGGCATCGTGGCCTCGCTGGCCGCACTGCTGGCGCGATCTTTGAAGTTCAAGAAGACGCTTTACGCGGAACCGCGGGGATTTCAGGAAAAGTTGAACCTCGTCTTGTACTGGGGGGTTCCGCTTGCCATCGGAGTGGCCATCCGCAACGGCTTGGGTTACCCGGCGTTTGATTTGACACTCGAAGGCACCTTCATCGCGGGCCTGCTTGGAGGAAACGTCGTCGGGCTGATTGTTGGCTCCCTCGTGGGTTTGACCGCCATGTTTCATCGCGAGTGGCTCGCGCTGCCGTTGGCGGCAATGCTGGGTCTGGCGAGCGGCCTTTTGCGCAACCTTACGCCTCGCAAGGAAGAGATCTGGAACTTTTCGCCCTTCGTGGTGATGAACATTTTCCAGTCGCTGCGGACTCGAGTCCAATCTCGAAAAGTCGTCTGGCAGTTGGTGTTGCTTTCCAGCTGTCTCGTCGCCGAAGCGATGTTTTTCCTGTTAGACCGTAGCTTTCCGACGAAGTGGCTGTTCCGGCTGGAGTCGTCCGATCCGGTGATTATTTTGCTCATCTTTGTGACCACGCTGAGCTGCGTTGGCATCACTCTGAAGATTTGGAACAATACCCGCTTGGAAATGAAGTTGGCCGAGCAGGAAGTGCTGGTTGTGAAGTCGAGACTGGACGCTCTCGCCAATCAGATCAATCCGCACTTCCTGTTTAACACGCTGAACTCGATTTCGTCGCTGATACGAACCAATCCCGCGAAAGCGCGAACGATGGTGATCAAGCTCTCGCACATCCTGCGCAAGTTGCTGCAGGGGCATGAGAATTTCATCTCCCTCCGCGAGGATCTGGAGTTTATCGATAACTATCTCGATATCGAGGAGATTCGTTTTGGCAAGGACAAGTTGCGAATCGAAAAGGAAATTGATGCCGAGACTCTCGGCTGCCTCATACCGAGCATGATTTTGCAACCGATAATCGAGAACTCGATCAAGCATGGCATTGCGCCGAAGATTGAGGGAGGCCGCATCACCATTCGCGCCACACGCCATCAGGACCGAATTTCGATCGAAGTGGAGGACAACGGCGTTGGAATGGAGGAAGAGGAGATTCCCAAGGTCTACAGCTCTGGCATCGGCATCAGCAACATCATAGAGCGTCTGAAGGTCGTTTATCACTCCGACTATGTCTTTAGCGTCAAGAGTTTTCCTGGGCACGGGACTTTTACGCACATTGAGATCCCGATCCAAGAAGGGACCAGGGAGAAGGTCGGCTGACCGACACTGGCTTTTCCGCCAACCCCGCCACGCAAGGGGAACTACCAGGACTTGAGGAGCTCATGCCTATCTCGTGCATCATCGTTGATGACGAACAGCCTGCGCTGGAAGAGATCAACTTCCTGCTGGAGTCCATTCCCGAGGTCAAGGTGATTGGCCAGGGACGAAACGGAATTGAAGCGATCAAACTGGTGGAGGAGTTGGAACCCGATCTTCTTTTCCTGGACATTGAGATGCCAGGTTTGAACGGGTTCAAAGTCGTAGAGCAACTCGCCAGCAAGGACGAACTGCCGCAGGTGATCTTTGTCACCGCCTACGACCAGTACGCAGTGCAGGCGTTTGACGTGAACGCGGTCGATTACATCCTGAAGCCCATCGAAAAATCGCGCCTCGAGAAGGCGGTGCAACGGGCCATGAAGCAGTTGGAATCGGAAACAGGGATGCGCAGCCATCTGAAGAATCTTATGAGCTTGATGGCACCCGCGGCACAGAAGAAGTCGAAGCTGCTGCTCAAAGACAAGAATCGCAACCTGCTGATTGATTCCGATGAGATTGTTTTCGCCAGTGTTTCTGACAGCGTCGTACATCTCTCGACGATGGACCTGTCGGGTGAGACGAATTTCCGAACGCTTGAGGAGCTCCAGGCAAATCTCGATCCGGAGATCTTCTGGCGCGTGCATCGTTCCTTTCTTGTGAACCTCAACAAGATCAAGGAAGTCGTTCCCTGGTTCAACCGGACATTACAACTGAAGATGGCTGACAAGCGCGAGACGGAGATCCCAGTCAGTCGATCGCATTCCCGTCGGCTGAAGGAGTATCTGAAGCTCTGATCAATGTTTGCAAACCGTTGAGGTCTTTCCACTTGCCTGGTGGCAGGCTCGTTTCGGGTGTAAGGAATTTGTCCTTGTCAGTGATCGGGCGCTTGTGTTAGCTTTTTTCCAGAGTCTCGATGCAACCGCAAAATCCTCTCAGCCATAGACAAGGAGGTAGGGTGATGGAAATGGGGACTGTCGACATCAAGGAACACCTGTTGCAGTCTGATGAAGACTTCAGACGGCTGGCGCAGAAGCATCACCAGTACGACGAGCAGTTGGACAAGCTGATCCACAAGATTCATCTTTCCGAGGAAGAGAAAGTCGAAGAGGTTAATCTCAAGAAGATGAAGCTGCACGTCAAAGATCAGATGGAGTCCATGATCCTGAAATATCGCCAGCAATCGGGCAAGTTTTCAGCAGGTCCTGCAAAGTTGTGAGGTCTGCTCCAATTTTCCTGGCCGGTTAGGCGCTGAGATCGAGAGATCAGCTTCGAAAGGGGAACGCAACGTTCCCCTTTTTTTATGGGCGCTCGAAACGCCGACTTTATGATCGCCGCGGGTTTGAACACCCGATGGGGTGCCCGGTTGTGTTGCATTTGGAAGCTGACTAGCGGACCTATTTCCTGAATTGTGGTATCGCTGACTGCTAGGCATCCACAGCGTGCACACTCGGATCTGCAGTTCGAATTGCTCAAAGGAATCATGGCTAAAGAGGGTTTCCCGTTCTTGCTTCCGTTAGTGTTTGTTGTCGTATTGTGCTTCGTCTCGGGTATGAACTGGCTGGGTTCCATTTTTCTGGCCCTCGCGGTATTCATTGCCTATTTCTTTCGCGATCCGGAGCGCCTCATCCCGGCTGACGAGGCTGCGATTGTCTCTCCGGCCGACGGAAGGATTGTTGGAATTGTCGCTGAACCCGACAAGACAACCCGGGTATCGATTTTCCTGTCGGTATTCAACGTTCACATCAACCGCTCGCCAGTTGCCGGGGAAGTGGAGAGCATTCGGTACCTTCCGGGGAAGTTCAAGGTGGCGTTTGACGCCTCTGCTTCCGCCGAGAATGAGCAGAATGTGTTGGTGATTCGAAGCGGGTCAGATAAAATCAGGTTCAGCCAGATTGCTGGAATTCTTGCTAGGCGCATTGTTTGCTGGAAAAGGCCGGGCGACTCGGTTGCCAAGGGAGAGCGTGTCGGCTTGATCAAGTTTGGTTCTCGTGTCGATATTTTCCTGCCTGAGAAGGTCGCATTGTCAATCAAGCTGGGTGACAAGGTTCAGGGTGGGGCGAGCGTCATAGGGAGGATCAAGCATGGCTGAGTTGCAAGCCAGGAGCCGGCAGCCGCGCCGCGGCATCTACATCCTGCCGACGCTGTTCACGATTGGGACCATCTTCTGCGGTTTTTATGCCGTCATCAACACGATGAAGGGCGAGTTCGATCTGGCGGCCATGGCCCTTGGGTTTGCCGTCGTTTGTGACGGTTTAGACGGTCGTATCGCACGCCTGACGAATTCTTGCAGCGAATTCGGCGTTCAGATGGATTCTTTGGCTGATGTCATCACTTTCGGGTTGGCCCCGGCGGTGTTGGCATACCTTTGGGGTGCCAAGGCGATTGTCGCGACCGTTCCGCCGTATGCGAAGCACGTACAGCAGATTTGTTGGATTGTCTGCTTTGCATTTGTCATTTGCGGCGCCATGCGGTTGGCGCGCTTTAACATTCAGACTACGAAGCCGCAGCCACCAACACCTAGTTCAAAGAAATCGTTTGTTGGCATGCCCATTCCGGCTGGAGCTGGGTTGATTGCTGCGATTGTGCACTTTACACCCGAGCCCATCGCGCATTGGCCCATCGGGGCTTTGTGGAATATTCTGGTAGGGTTTCTGGCATTCTTGATGATCAGCACCATTCGCTATCCGAGCTTCAAGCACATCGACATGCGGAGCCGGAAGTCTTACGTGAGCTTCTACCTTCTGGCCTTGATGGTGGCCCTCATTTACCTGTACTCGCAGGTGGTCTTGCTGATTCTGGCGACGGGCTATGCCACGTCAGGGTTCCTGATGAAGATCTACCAGGTGGTGAAACACAAGAATGAAGGCATCTTGCCGGCGGACCAACTTTTTCCCAGCCCTGACGACACGAAGTAGTCCGTCTCCACCTCATGCGTTCCGGAAAATCTAACCCCCTGCGCGTTGCCATCGTTGGTGCCTCGACACTCAAAGGACGTGAGATCCAATCGGTCCTGCGGGACCGAAAGTTTCCCATCAAAAAGCTTGTCCTCCTCGACAGTGATGAGGATTTGGGTCGTCTTAGCGAGTTTGACGGTGAGCCCGTGGTTTCTCTTGCGATCAGTGACAGCAGCCTCGAGTTTCTTGACGTTGCCTTCTTTGCGTCTGAGCCGGAGCAAGTCCGCGCGCGTGCCCACCTGGCGGCCAGGAACAAGTTCCTCCTGGTCGATTTGAGCCACGCGTTTTCTGGAGATGCTTCGGTGCCTGTATTTCTCGAGAATCAACCCGCGGATCGGCCGATTGCTTCCTCGCTGGGCTTGATGGCATCGCCCCACCCTGCCGCGATCACAGTGGCAACGATCCTGCAGCGCCTCAACCAGACTTTCAGCATAGGAAGTATCGTGGTGAGCATTTTCGAGCCAGCATCCGAGAGGGGTAGCAGCGCCGTCGAGGAATTGAAGCAACAAACCATCAATATCTTTACCTTTCAGAAGAGCCCGCAAACTATCTTTGACTCTCAACTGGCTTTTAACCTGCTTTCCCGGTTGGGAGAAGACGCGAAGGAACCTCTGATCGCTTCGGAACGGGTGATCGCAAACCACGTCAAGGCGCTGCTAAGACCCGGTTCACCGCTGCCGAGCCTCGCCCTCATCCAGGCGCCCGTGTTTCACTCACACGCATTTTCCTTCTTTGTTGAACTAGACGCTCCAGTTCCAATCCGCGACTTGGAGAAAGGTCTGGAGTCGGACGCCATTTCGGTGATTGCAACCAGCGACGAACCTCCATCGCCGGTGCGAGTGACTGGCAACGATGGCATCCAGATTGGCGGCATGAAGCGCGACTTGATCAATCCGAGGGGCGTTTGGTTCTGGGCGGCGTCCGATAATTTACGCATCGCTGCGATCAATGCGGTTAAGGCGGCCGAGAGGTATTTGTTGCAGTAGACGCTGGAATGAAAAGTGACCTTATCTCATGACTGAGTTCGCTCCACTCTTCTCTCAAGATGTTTCCTGCATGCAGTATTCCGCCATCCGACGGATGGCGAAGCTTGCGATGCAGCCGGGCATCATTGGCTTTGCGGCCGGCACGCCCAGTGCTGAGACGTTCCCGGCCGAGGAGATTCGAGGGATTGCAACATCGATCATGGAAACAGACGCGAAGGCTGCCCTGCAGTATGGGCTAACCTTGGGATATGCGGGCTTGATTGACTCGGTTTCCAGCTTCGGTCGGGCTCGAAGAGGTATTAACTCCACGACTGAGGAAATCTGTATCACCTCTGGCTCGCAGCAGGCGTTGGACTTGGTTGGCCGGTTGTTTGTGGACCCGGGCGATGTAGTGTTCGTCGAATTGCCCAGCTACATTGGTGCCATTGGAGCGTTTCGCAACCTTCAAGCTGAGCTGGTGGGCGTGCGCCAAGCGCCGGATGGTATGGAAATTGAGGATCTGGTCGCTCAAATCGAGGCTTGTCAGAGAGCAGGTAAGAAGGCGAAGCTCCTCTATGTCATTCCGAATTTTCAGAATCCATCGGGTTTGACGATTTCGGCTGCAAAGCGCAGGGCCTTGTTGGAGGTTGCGGCCCGTTACGGCCTGCTGATTGTTGAAGATGATCCGTACGGAGAAGTGTGCTTCGACCCGTCAATCGCTTCTGACTTGCGCCCCATCAAATCGATGGACACGGAAGGACGCGTCATCTATCTCTCGACCTTCTCGAAGATTCTTGCTGCTGGCCTACGCGTGGGATGGATTGTTGCCGCGAAACCGATCATTGAAAAGCTTGATCTCGTCAAACAATGCACCGACCTGTGTGGCAGCATGCTTGACCAGCGCATTGTTGCTGAGTGTCTTCGCCAGGGTGTCGTCGAGCGACAGTTGCCCAAGGTTCGCGAATTCTACAAACAAAAATGCCAGGCGATGCTCGCCTCCCTCGAACAAGCCATGCCGGCTGGCGTTCAATGGACCCGGCCTGCCGGCGGCTTGTTCCTCTGGATCGTTTTGCCGGAGCGCTTCGATAGCGAAGCCATCCTGCCTGAATCGATTGACCAAGCCAAAGTGATCTATGTTCCCGGCCATCCCTTCCATGTCGATGACACAGGACGCAATACGCTGCGTGTGGCATTTTCGAAGGAAAGCGAAGATAATATCCGCGCTGGCATTCACCGACTCGCCCAGGTTTTCAAACACCATCTTGAATGAATTCCATCGCTGCCCCGTCCGTTAGCATCGTCATTCCTTCCTGGAATGGGCGGCTGCTTTTGGAAGAAATGTTTCCGGCTCTCCTGTCGGCGACCAAGGAGTTCACCGACCAGACCGGTGGACTTTGGGAAGTGATCGTTGTCGATGACGGCAGCGTAGACGACACGATTCCGTGGATCGAAACGATTCCTGAAAAGCGAGTGAAGCTGATAACGCGGCGGCGCAAGAGCGGTTTTGCGCTGGCATGTAATCTCGGTTTTACCGCGTGCCGTTACGACACAATCATTTTGCTGAACAACGATGTGACGGTGGATCAGGGGTTCATCTTGGCTCTACTCCCACACTTTCAGGATTCCCGTGTTTTTGGAGTGTCATTCAAATCGATGCTGCGGGATCGTTCCTCATTTCATTCCGGCGGAAAAATCGGGGAGTTTCGCCTGGGGTTCTGGAAGGCGCTTCGCAACTATGACGTCGCCGACGGGCAAGCAGAAGACCAGGACAAGCACGTCTGCTACTCCTTCAATATCTATGGTGGCTTCTGCGCGATGAATCGCCAGAAGCTCCAGGAGTTGGGAGGATTCGAACCGCTGATGTCGCCCTTCTACTGGGAAGACGTGGAGTTGTCCTATCGTGCCTGGAAACGCGGCTGGGTGATTCATTACGAACCCAACAGCGTGGTTTACCTGGATGCCACGAGTGACCCTCGGGAATCGACTCGCGGTTTGCGACTTGATCGGATGGACACCCGCAACCGGTTTATTTTCATTTGGAAGAACTTGCACGATCCCGGAATGTTGATAGTGCATCTCGTGGCAGTTTCTGTTCTATGTTTGCACGCTTTGTTCACGCTGCGCGCGGCTTTCTTTCTAGGGTTGTGGGATTCGATTCGCAAGCTGCCTACGATTCTCTCCAAGCGCAGATTGGAACGCAGAGCTGCGAAAGTTCGCGATGGTGCCATTCGCCGTTTGTTCAATGAGTTCAGGAAGAAGGGTTTTGTGGTGCTGAGGTAACGTGGAGACTAGGGAGCTCACCAATGCCGAATATTAAAACCATCAAGAAAATCCTTGACGTCGGTCTCGTTCCGGTTGTTCGCGCGTCGTCGGCCGATGAAGCCATCGCGATCGTCGAAGCGATTACGGCGGGCGGAGTCTCTGTTTTGGAAATCACGATGACGGTGCCGGGCGCAATCAAAGCCATTGAGAAAGTCGCCGATCGTTATGGTAAGGAAGTCCTGGTGGGTGCGGGAACTGTGCTGGACCCGGAAACTGCCCGGGCCTGTATTCTCGCTGGAGCTGAGTTCATTGTTACGCCTTCGCTGAAGGCTTCCACAATCGAGATGTGCAAACGTTACAGCAAGGTCATCATTCCTGGGGCATTGACGCCCACCGAGGTTGTGACGGCCTGGGAAGCGGGCTCAGATTTTGTGAAGGTGTTTCCCTGCGACAATGTTGGCGGGGCGAAGTACATCAAAGCCTTGAAGGGGCCCTTCCCTCAGATTGACTTGATCCCGACTGGCGGAGTGAATCTGAACACCGCCGCCGAGTTCATGGCGGCGGGATCGGCGGCTCTTGCCGTTGGGTCTGAGCTGGTCGACAAAGCTGCTGTGGCCGCCAAGGACTTTCAGAAAATCACTGAGAGCGCCCGAAAGTTCATGGAAGTCGTCAAATCGGCCCGGTCCAAGTCTTAGTGCAGCTATTCGCAACTGCGGTGACGTATTCGGAGGCGCGCTCCGCGCGGTGCCGGGCGGTTGACCGGCAAGGTCGCTGTCCGGAGGACGCCTCCAACGTTCGGTTTGGCGACAATTTCAAGTCAAAGCAGTCCGGCCAGCAAGCCAATAAGCGCACTACAGAGTGGATTCCAGCCACAAATTCGCCTGGCCAGGGCACGGCAGTGCTGATTGCGATGTTTGTGTGTCCAGGTTGGTAGCTACATTTGCAGCGAGGTGCCGTGGATTCTGTCATCGAGTTTCTTAGAAGTCTCTACAATCCAGAACGGCTGATTGAGTTGATTCGCTCGGGAGGCTACGTTGTCTTGGCCGCGATTGTGTTTGCGGAAACTGGACTGTTTATCGGGTTTTTCCTTCCAGGGGATTCGCTGCTGTTTACAGCGGGATTGGTTGCCGCACAGGGCTTCTTCAATCTGGGATATCTCATGCTGCTACTGAGCGTCATGGCTATTGCGGGAGATGCCTTGGGATATGGCATCGGCCACAAGGCCGGAGAGGCGCTTTATTCGAAGGAAGACAGTTTTTGGTTCCGCCGCAAGCATTTGCTCTACGCAAAGGATTTCTATGAAAAGCACGGCGGCAAAGCCATATTTCTCGCGCGCTTTGTTCCGTTCGCCCGAACCTTTGCGCCCGTTGTAGCCGGTGTTGCTCAAATGTCCTACCCGCGCTTTGCCAGCTACAACATCTTCGGTGGAATCTTTTGGGTCTGCTCCATGACGGCGGCGGGGTTCTACCTTGGCTCGATTCCCTGGGTGCATAAGAACCTGGAAAAGGTGGTTTTGCTCATCGTCTTTCTCTCGGTCCTGCCGATTGGGATCGAGTATCTGAGAAACATGAGGAGAGCGAAGCAGTGAATCATTGAGCCATTGAATGATTGAGTCATTGGGGGAGTCTTGCTCCTTCAATCGTCAATGACTCAATGGTTCAGGGGCTCAATCCACTATGTTCATCGACTCCCATGCCCACCTCGACTCTGCAGACTTTAACACGGACCGGTCTGCCGTCATCGAACGAGCCAAGGCTGCTGGGGTTACCCGAATGCTCGCGATTGGTTCGGGTACCGGGCCTGGGACTTTGGATTGCGCCATTAAGCTTGCGGAAGCTTTTGACGGCCTGGACGCTTCGATTGGAATTCACCCGCATGAAGCGGCCCTTGCGACCGAGGCAGACTTCCGTTTGCTGGCCGAACTGGCGAAGCATTCTGCAGTGATTGCCTGGGGAGAAATCGGGCTTGATTTTCATTACGACCATTCGCCTCGCCACGTTCAAAGAGAGGTCTTTGCCAGGCAGCTCAAGCTTGCCACTGAACAGCAACTGCCTGTGATCATTCACACTCGCGAGGCGGAGGAAGATACTCTCAGGCTGCTGCAGGAAAACTGGGGGCAGCCCCAGATTGGTGGGATTTTGCACTGCTATTCCGGGTCTCTGGAGCTTGCCCAAGCCGGCTTGGAAATGGGTTTTTTGATTTCTTTCTCAGGGATGTTGACTTTTCCAAAGGCTCGAAACGTTCGCGAGGTTGCGCAACAAGTGCCGATGGAGCAGTTGTTGATTGAAACAGATGCTCCGTTTTTGGCGCCGGTTCCCCATCGGGGCAAACGCAATGAGCCCTCCTTCGTTGTGGAGACTGCCAAGGCTATGGCCGAGTTAAAAGGAACGTCGGTCGAGGTCATTGGTTGCCAGACGTCTGAAAACTATCGTCGCCTGTTCAAACAGGGCTAGTTCAATCCTTGCCGGGGTGCGGAGCATTTGTAGTGCCAACGTTTGACGACCTCCCTTGCTAAATCTCTCCAACCTAACATTGCAAAAGAAACTGCTGCTAGCCTTGGCCGCGGGCCTGTTGAACTGGGCAGCGTTTCCCAAAGTGGGGCTTTGGCCCTTGGTATGGATTTGCCAGGCGCCACTAATGCTCGCGTCGTTCCGTGAACCTTCCAGCTTTCGCGCTCTCCTTTTCGGGACTGTCGCTGGCCTGGCCTTCTTTGTGGGAACCGTCCACTGGATAGCTGGCGTATTGCTGAACTACGGCGGATTGCCCTGGTTGGGTGCCGAAATTCTGTTTCTGTTGCTGGCGCTGTACCTGTCTTCCTACTATGCCTTGTTCTCATGGACTTTTGCTCGTCTATCCCTCCTTGCACCCTCTCTGTGTTTCTGGCTGGCTCCTGCGCTGTGGGTAGGCACAGAGTATATGCGCGCACAAATCCTGACGGGCTTTCCCTGGTGCTTGCTGGGTTACGGGCTGGTGGATGCGTTCAACATTTCACAAATCGCAACTTGGACTGGGGTTTACGGCTTGTCATTTGCCGCCGTCAGTGTGAGCGCTTTTATCGCGGAAATTCTGCTTCGTCCGTCGCGTTTTGCGGTGATGCGACTGAGTGGCGCGGCTGCACTGACCTTGGGCCTTGGGCTGGGTCTTCGGATGGGAAAAGAGCCTGTCAAACCTGTTGATCCAGTTCGCATCGTTCAAACCAACATCGACTTGGACCAAAAATGGGATACGGTCACCAAGTCCTCACTGTTGGACGAGCTTGCCAAACTCTCGGTTCCGTCGGAACCACGGCAGGGGAATACTCCGTCGGATTCGGTTCACCTCATCCTCTGGCCGGAAACTCCGGCCGCGTTCTACTTCAACCACGACCCCGACTTTCGGCGGCGCATGCAGAACATCGCGACCGCCGCTGGCGCTTACTTTTTCTTTGGCTTTGTTGACTTTCGTCCACGGTCAGGCGGCAACGCCGAGCGGGATCCTTATAACAGTGTCGCCATGCTATCGCCGGACGGGCGGGCAATTTCGCAGTACGACAAGGTTCATCTTGTACCTTTTGGAGAGTACATCCCTTATCAGAGTCTTTTCTTCTTCGTGGACAAGATCTCGACCGAAGCAGGAAATTTCAGGCCTGGGAGCCGAGTGGTTGTTACACCCCTCGACAACCAGCGTTCCGCGGGCACGTTCGTTTGCTACGAGGCAGTAGTGCCTGATCTGGTACGGCAGTTCGCGCGAGAGGGTAGCCAGCTCTTTGTCAACGTGACGAACGACGCATGGTTTGGCGAATCAGCGGCGCCGTTTCAGCATCTCGCCATGGCCAGGATGCGTGCCATCGAGAATCATCGGTATCTATTGAGGGCCGCGAATAACGGGATTAGTGCAATCATCGATCCAGCTGGACGGGTTGTGAACACTGTCCCACGGAACCAGCGCACATTCCTGGAAGGCCACTTCAGCTTTGAAACGCAAATGACCGTCTATTCTCAGTATGGCGATATTTTCGCTTGGCTTTGCCTATTTACGGGAGCGGCGGCTTTGACTTGGCTGGGGACAAAAGAGAGAAGGGATTACAAATCTACCGCGGACTAAATTACGTTAAGAGGGCAAGTTCGCGAGATCAAATCTCAGCTGGTCGATTTACTTCCTAAGGGCTGATAAGCATTCAAGAGTTTCTTGAGTTTCTTGGAGAGAATTGAGTTTAGCGCATTGGGGGCAAGAGAAGTGTTACGGGGGAAGGGAAATTGGGGTCAGGGGGGATTGGGGGGGGGATTGGGGTCAGCCCTGATAGGGGGGGATTGGGGTCAGCCCTGGGGGGGATTGGGGTCAGCCCTTAAAAGATAAATTTACCAATCGGGATTCGATCTCGCGCACCTGTCTTCTCAGTTGCGCATCTGGTGGAACAGCTTCCTGCAATCGCCGCAACTGAATGCACACACAGGCCGTCCACAAACCGGTGGCGGTCGTCATCATCGTGCACAATGGCCCTGCGCTCGTTGCCTCGCAGGGTAACGTGGTACAGACCTCCCTCATACTGAACGCGCAAGGGGCGAGCAATGACGTCACTCTAGTCCAAGAGATCGCGCGGTTGACAATCAATATTCAATATTTAAGGGCTGACCCCAACCGCCAGTATAGAAATTTGCTCCTTGCTTCTGCACGCTGGACACCCGCCCTGCCCCATCTATCGTGGAGTTCATTATTCTTCCCGAAGGATAGGTCTGTGCGATCAGCAGGTCAGCCCGGTTGTAGGTGTAGCTGAATGGGTAAGTCGAGTTGCTTGTGGTCTGGCTGCTCTGAGTAATCAGGCCCCGACCATGATCATGGGTATAACCGCTGGTCGAAGCGGTCGAAGACGTCGAGCAGAGGCGGCCTTTAGAGTAGGTCCCGCAGGAAGTTGGACTTGTTCCAAAAGCATAGGTGACATTGGGGGTGGCAGCCGTTCCGCCCGCGACCGTGTAGTTGCGGTTGGTGAGCCGGTTCAGATCGTCATAGATAAAAGCCGTGACCGTGCTGCGGGCATCGGTCTTCTGTGTGAGGTTCCAGTTGGGGTGATACTGAGAGAGGGTTACAGGACTATTGTTTAGGGAGTTGACGTGTCAGATGCGGGGACTACCAGTTCTCTTCCTGAGCGACTTCCACAAGGAGTGCGGATTCTTGTTCAAATATGAAGATCTGCTTCTGAATGAACATGTCCCAGAACAGCTTTAGCTCGGCGCGGTTCTGCAATTGGCTCAGATCGGCCCATCCCTTGTCGGCGGCGAAACTCATTTTGGGCACCATCGATGAGGCGTTCTGATTCATTTGGAGCTCCAATTCCTCGCCGACGAAATCCGTGTAAGCACTTCGCAGCATTTTCCTGATGGAGCTATCGTCAAAGTTGGCAACCCGCTTTAAGGGATTCCCCACCGGCTCCGGTGACTTGGTTTCGCTTTCAACACGTCGCATACCCATCCAGTACCTCCACGTTGAAAATAGATAAAGCACTTGTTTGGCCAAATCAGGAACAGACTGATATGATTGAACTTGACTGGATATGTCGGTGGTGAATCACCGAAAAGTGCCAAAATTTGGTAGAGCGATATCCGAACTTTTGAACATCGCGAAGTCTGGGCACCTTCAATTGGCCGCCCAATTGGTCGCCGGGAAAAGCGGAGACAGACTATCGTTCGGAGGAAATGAAACGCGTCCTCTGTTCAAACCTTGATACGAAGGACAACTCGAGTTTGGATGGAGGATTAGAGGGTTGTTGGCGAGCGCTGCTCAAAGATTCGGAACATCCCAGTGAGGAAGCAGCGCTCGGTTTCTTCCGCGTCAAGTCTTCGAACGGAGAACCCATGGTTTTCGAGCGCGAACGTCCAGGCAGGTTGGAGGTGAGGCAGGCCACTTAAGAGGACCTGTTGGCCTGGAGCTTCGCGCGTCAGAGCAATGAGACAGCGAAACTCTTCAAAAAGAATGGCGCCCAGCATGAACGACGGGAGGTTTTCTTTGGCGAATCGTGAATTGAGTTGGAGAATGCGCACCTCGTAAAGAGTCCGAGTGAATCCAACTTGCTGACAATGCTGCCAGCCTTGGGAAAAGAATGTCGGATTGAAAGTGGCAAACGGAGTTTCTGGAAGGGAGCTACGCAGGATTGTTTGTTCCACGATGGACTGAGTCAACTCTCCGGCCAACGTGCTCGCACCCGCTGAAATACGCCGGGACGCATCAAGTTGAATCATCTTGGTATGAGAGCCGAGATGAAGGTAGAGCAGCGGACCCTCCTCGATGGGATTGATTTCCTCGAGTGCCCCCATGACTTCCGTTTCCTCTCCACGCATGATGTCGATGGAGTCCAGGTTTTCAAAGTCAGCGTCGGCAGGTCCCGAGCGCACTCCGGGAATGAAGTAGAACGTAACGCCGTTCAGATACTCGAAACGCTTCTCCTGAATATTAGCTGCCAACTCGAGGAGACCGGCTGGAGCCTGGACGTGCTTGACTTCATGCAAGCCCAGGTTCGACGTGATCATGCCCGCCGCAATGACGATTTGGGGTGCCTCGGGAGAGTCGTTCTCGCCCGTCAGTTCAAGAACAGTCTCTCGGATACCTTCCGCCAGGGCGCGATTGTTCCCGTCGATAGCGGTGTTCCGTACCCCCACCGGTACGCGCTTCCTTGCCAACACTTCCCGGTCGCGCATCAGCCAGACCCGACTATTGGTGGTTCCAGAATCGACGGCAAAATAGAGCATCAGAGTTCGTTAGAAGGTTCGTTGCCGCCCAGTCTGCATCCCTTGGATGCAGGCTCTGAGCGCTGGAAAAATTACTCTACCAACTGACAAAGTCAAGGGATTTTGGTAGGTTGATGCCGCTGATTAATCATCCCGATTTTTTAGGCAAGGAGAGCAGCCATTGAGCGAGAGAAAAAACAGTCGTGCCGGCATTACGTTGGGCAGCATTCTCGATTCAGAGCATCCTGCAATCTTCGATCTCCAAACGAAGGCTCCCGGGCCGCAGGGCCGCGTGCCAGTGACGGAAGATATGTTGCGCAACTCCCCGAGCGGTAATCTCTTTGCGTATAGCCAGAATGCCGGCATGGGTTGGAGTCCAGATCAGCTGACCGGAAAGCAGTTCCTGATCCTCAGCACTCAAGGCGGCATTCGGAACGCTGATGGAACTCCGGTGGCGCTTGGCTATCATACGGGTCACTGGGAGGTCGGGTTGTTGATGCAGGCGGCTGCCGAGGAACTCAAGATGCGAAACTGCCTGCCCTTTGCAGCGTTTTGCACCGACCCCTGCGATGGACGCATTCAAGGCACGACAGGGATGATGGACAGCCTGCCGTACCGCAACGATGCTGCCCAGGTGTTCCGACGCCTGATTCGTTCCTTGCCCACTCGCAACGGAGTGATGGGGGTGGCCACCTGTGACAAGGGATTGCCTGCGATGATGATGGCACTGGCGGGAGCTGGCAACCTGCCTTGCATCCTGGTGCCTGGCGGCGTCACGCTGCCTCCCGAAACAGGAGAAGATGCCGGAGCCGTTCAATCGCTCGGCGCACGTTTCGCGCATGGGGAGGTCACGTTGGACCAGGCTGCCGAATGGCTCTGCACCGCTTGTGCTTCCCCGGGTGGTGGATGCCAGTTTCTCGGAACAGCTGCCACGTCACAGGTGGTGGGTGAGGCGTTGGGCCTGTCGCTCATCCACACAGCCCTGGCACCTTCAGGACAGTTAATCTGGCTCGACATGGCCCGGCGATCAGCGCGCGCGCTGATTCGCCTGGAAGAACGAGGCCTCACCCTCCGGCAGGTACTGACCGACAAATCCGTCCACAACGCCATGGCCTTACACGCGGCATTTGGCGGATCAACGAACCTGCTTCTGCATGTTCCAGCCATCGCTCACGCTGCCGGATTGAAGCGGCCCAGTATCCAGGACTGGATCAATGTTAACCGCCAGGTTCCGCGGATTGTGGATGTATTGCCTAACGGGCCAAAATACCACCCAACCATTCGTGTCTTTCTGGCTGGTGGTGTACCCGAAGTGATGCTGCATCTGAGGCGGCTCGGCGTCTTGCATCTGGATGTCTTGACGGCGTCTGGAGAAACACTCGGCGCAATGCTGGATTGGTGGGAACAGTCTGAGCGTCGCAGACTCGTCCGGCAAAAGCTGAAGGATCAGGATGGCGTCGATCCGGATGACGTCATCATGAGCCCGGAGATCGCACGCCAGAGGGGATTGACCAGTACGGTGACCTTCCCGACTGGCAATCTGGCTCCAGAGGGCTCCGTTATCAAAAGCACGGCAATAGATCCGTCGGTGGTCGATGTGGATGGGATTTACCGCAAAGTGGGTCTCGCGCGCATCTTTACCATCGAGCGAGAGGCGATTGCGGCGATTAAGAGTCAGGGACCGGAGCGGATCAAACCCGGAGAAATTCTCGTCCTCATTTGCCGGGGTCCGGCTGGTTCTGGCATGGAGGAGATCTACCAGATCACGTCTTCACTCAAGCATCTATCCTTCGGCAAACAGATTGCGGTGATTACCGACGCGCGCTTCTCAGGCGTCTCGACGGGTGCCTGCATCGGACACGTCGGCCCTGAAGCCCTTGCCGGAGGTCCAATCTGCAAGTTGATTGATGGAGACATTGTTCAGATTGTCGTCGATCGAAAAAAATTGGAGGGCAGTATCGACTTGGTAGGTCATGCCGGAAAAGTGTTTGGAGTTGAAGAAGGAAACCGATTGCTGGCTTCGAGACCCCCACGTCCGGATCTGTTGCCAGATTCGCAAATCCCAGATGACACCCGCCTCTGGGCGGCGCTCCAGAACGCGAGTGGAGGAACCTGGGGTGGTTGTGTGTTTGATGTTCAGACGATTATTGAAACGCTTGAGGCGGGCAAGAAGGCACTGGGCAGGTAGTTTGGATCAGAACGTTCAGCCGTCCATGATGGGTAGGCTCAGAGAAAGAACGAGATCTGAGGGGTTAGCGGTTTCGTAGCGCCTGGTTCTGAGTCGTGGGTCAGTTTGCGCAGTCTCTGATCGCCGCTCGCATGGCCTACCATCTCGCGACGTAGTCCTCGAATTCTCTTTGAAGTTCGGCATAGTCTCGCCGCAGGATCGTCCGCAATCCCTGTGCAAAGCTTCCAGTCCTGCCTGTATTCTCCAACAGTTTCTGGACGTCGGTCAGCCCAAAACTCTTCATGAGAAACTCAGTCGCCAGGAGGGATTCCTGGTAAGCCCAGGCGGCGCGATCGGCAGCCATCCCGATGAACGGACCTTCAAGTTGGCCCAGGGCAGGGAAGCGCTTCTGGGCGATCGCCTGTTTGGCAAGGGACAGGAAGGATCTGCTTGAATCCCCGCTGAGATACTGCGCCAGTCCCTCGTTGAGCCAGAGCGGACAATTGCCTGCGGTTTTGAGTCGAATGAACGAGTGCGTCAGTTCATGCTTCAAGATGCCTCGAACCGTGTCGTCCACTACAGTCAAGCCTTTGATCGGGAAACGGATTTTGCCATCGTTCAGTGCTCCTACCCAGCCGGGCATCTTGGTCACATCCTGGAAGACCTCATCCGGATAGAGCACGACGGTGATCGAATCGCGCGGGGAATAGTTCAGCTGGATCTCAAGGTCAGCGAAAGATCGTTCTAAACTGGCTAGAATTCCCTGACCCAGCGCCTGGTTGCTTTCATTCCCTTCGTAGCGAACAACAAAATGCAGACTGTTCACCTGCTTGAAATCATTCTCCGCCAGGTTCTCTTGTTGAATCTTCTTCAAGAGAGATTCGACCTCTGGCCTATAGCGCTGATCCAGCGATTGCTGCAGTTCTCTGACGGCGAGGGCGTTCTTGTCCTCGCGGTAGTAGACAGTACCGAGAAGGTAATGCAATTCCGGCGAGTGGTTGTTCTGAATGCGGGACTTCAACAAGACATTTTCAGCTTGGGGGTACTGACCCCGCCTGATCAGCAACCAGCTCAAGGTCAAGTTAGCCTGCAGATTGTCGGGATCGAGTTTCAAATAAGAATCAATCGAGGATAGAGCCGAGCCAAGATCGTTCCGGTTGATCTGCCAATGGACGATGTCTTGGAGTGCTTTCTGATAGGCAAGCCTTCGTTCGACACTTGCAGGCTGCAGCCGGAACTCATTCTCAATCACGGTCAGACGGGTCTGATCGAGTTGTCCATCACGGATTACTTCAGAATCATCTAATCCGGTTAGCTTCAGGGCTTCATCGAGCACTTCGACGGGAACCGATTGCTGGCGTTGGATGCCAGTCGAGCCGACGACATCCTGGGGACCGGGACTGTATTGTCCCTGTTCAATGCGTTCCACTAACTCCTTTGAGAAGCCAAAAACATTGCCGTTGCGCTCGTAGTGAATCCGGTCCCCATCCTCCCATGCGCGCTCGACGCTCAGCTTCTTGCCATTGCGCAGGTGGATTACATCGGCGGTAGATGATTGAGCAGAGAGTACAAAAAGCAGAAGAAAGAGAGCTTGATTCGAGCGGCGAAGGCAGAAGCCCGGCCTTGTCGCATTCTTTATCGAGGCGGAAGAACCGTTGTCAGTTTGAATCACTCCATCCCCAGTAGGTAGCGTCTCCGACATAGGAGGAACCATCGTCGGACCGGTTTCGAGACTTTAGCATGCTGGAAACACGGTTCTTGCAACCGGATTGATTCAAATCGAGCAGCCCTGTATCTTGCGCGGGCGATCCAGCAATGTATACCCGATCGGGCCCACAAAATAAAATGGAATAACAGAAAACAGCAGTATGTCGATAAATCATGACGAGCCGCTTTTCGGGAGAGCAAGTTTAGAAACCCAAGCGCGGGAAAGGCAAAAGATATCTTGCGAGTTCTGGTTGCCGAAGACGATCGCGTCTCAAGAGCCATTTTGAAACTCAACCTCGAGAAATGGGGATATGAGGTGGTCGTGTGTACGGACGGTCTCCAGGCTTGGAGCGAGCTCCAGAAGCCCGATGCGCCGCGCATGGCAATCTTGGACTGGATGATGCCAGGTATGGATGGCATTCAGGTTTGCCGCGCAGTGCGCGAACAGTCGGCGCAGCCTTACGTTTATGTTCTGCTGTTAACGGCCAAGAGCTTGAAGGAAGATCTGCTGGCCGGGCTCAATGCCGGAGCAGACGACTATCTGACAAAACCAATGGATCCCCAGGAGCTTGAACTGCGGCTCCGAGCGGGCCGCCGTATCCTGGACCTGCAATCGGAACTGATCTCTGCGCGGGAAGGCTTGCACATTCAGGCAACTCAGGATTCGCTGACGGGAGTGCTGAATCGTCGGGCGGTGCTTGAGACCTTGCAGAGTGAACTGGTTCGCGCCATCCGACAGCATTTTTCGCTGGGAGTGATTCTTGCCGATCTGGACCATTTCAAGTCGATCAATGACACGCATGGCCATGCTGCCGGCGACGCTGTGCTCTGTGAAGCCGCCAGGCGGATGGTTAGTGCTCTCCGACCTTACGATCGCTTGGGACGGTACGGAGGCGAAGAGTTTCTGATTGTGGCGCCGGGCTGCGGGCCCGACGACGTCATCGGCGTTGGTGAAAGGCTGCGTCTGGCATTGCTTGAAGAGCCTGTCCAGACCCGTAGCGGCACCATCGAGCTTTCGGCAAGCTTTGGCGTGATCTCAAGTACTCAACTCGATCACATGGACGCCGAGACCTTGATCCAAGCGGCCGATGAAGCGCTCTATCAAGCCAAAGCCTCAGGTAGGAACTGTGTTCGAGTTGCAGATCGTGTGGCTGGCAGCCTGAGTGTTGCGTCTCCTCTCTCCGTCACCGACTACGCCAGCACAACGGAGCGACAACCCTGAAGTTATTGCGTCCCTGCTCGCTCTGAAGAGTTCGGGCTGGGCAACACGGCTGGCACTCTTCATCTTTTTTCTATTTGCCTTCCCACAAATCGTAGTTTATTTTCCGACACTGTGCGACAGTCTTCACTGCCGCGTGGAACACACTCGTCCTCCGCTCCGAGATGACCCTAATACCACTATTGACAGGATTGGACTCGCAAGAGGCGTTGAATCGGTTGAGTCTTCAAGATGGTTCACTCCTCAGGCACTGCCAGAGGATATACAAGCTCGAGATGCAGCGGCTGAAGTGGCGGCATTGGAACGGAGCGGAAGGCTCAGCAATCACGGTTGGACGCAGTGTGATTGTAGACCGCATCGTTGAAGCGGTGTCAGACTCAGGCCTCAGGGAAATTGCAGAAATTGGACGGCAGTCGGCGGCAGGGATTCGGAATGCGGCGTGGATTGCGTTGGGAGAGTATGGGCGTCTAGAACTGGCTCCTCACTCACCTGTTGATGTCTTGTTGCTGGTGAAGTCACATGACAGACCTGATGCAGGCCGCGGCCTGGAGGCTGCGGTGCGAGAGGCTCTCAGCTCGCTTGGTTTTGAGATTAGACTCTCTGTGTTGACTTCAAAGGAGTGCCTCCATCGGTCCCAGACGCAGTTTCCTTTTGCGTTTGCGTGCCTTGGAGCACGCTATGTCTCAGGTGATGCGGCGGCATTCCAGGAGTGGAACCAGCGTTTCCGGGTAAATCTGGTCAAGAACCAGATGGTGTTCCTGTCTGAGCTGTCGGACTACCTAGCCGCCTTGCACGAGGACTATGGGCCCAGCGTCTACCTCACCGAGTCAGACTTGAAGCTCGGTATTGGCGGGCTGGTCGATCTGGCTGGCCTGCACGGCTGCTTGACGGTGATGACGGGAAGGAATGATCCGCTGATGCGTCCTGTTGACAGCCTCGGGCCCAGAGACTGGCAGCGGCTGGAGCATGCGCGCCGGCGCCTGATCTCGGTTCGCAACCATCTCCACTTCCTGGAAGGAAGGCGACAGGATAGCCTGCGAAGTGAACGTTTTCATCAGGTCGCCGAGTTTGTGGCCGGCTCAACCGAAGAGCCCAAGCTTGCGATGGGATTTCTGGTGCGCGATATGGTCCGCCGTCGTCGACAAGTGCATCAAATCGTGAGTCGCTTCTTGCGGACGGCCACACATCATGTGAATGCGAAAGCCGACGACGCCAAGGTTCGCTATTTGAAGCTTACAACGCCCGCTTCCATGGATCTCCTGGATGGGAAGGAAACTTCGGGAACCCCTGAACGTTGGATGAAGCTTTTCCGTTTCGGGCAGACTGAACCCGTTCTGTTTAGCGATGAACTCGAGGCAGCTCTGCTGAGTCAGTTTCCCACTTGGAGTTTCGATGCGTTTCACTCTCCAGCAATGCACGCTGAGTTTCGAATGCTGCTCAAGCAGAAAGGGCGCGTGGGACCGGTCCTGCGGAGAATGCGTGAAACTGGATTTCTGGGGCGGTACCTCCCAGAGATCGGGCGATTGGATTGCCTTCCTCAGCTTGACCCCTGCAGGAAATACACGATTGACGAGGAAGTGTTTAAGTCGATTGACGTCCTGGACGAGATGGCAGCCTCGCCTGTCGTCTCGATGCACGACTACCAGCGTGTGCTAGACCAAGTCGCCGATGCTTCCCTTGTCTATCTTGCCTTGCTGCTGCGCTATTCGGGCTTTCGTCTTGCTCCAGGCCACCTGCCACGCCACGGCGCTATTGCTGCGTACGCTTTGTGCCGTCTCAATGTTGAACCAGAGAGCCAGGAGAAAGTGCTACTGCTCGTGCGCGAGCAGCGTCTGCTGGCCGAGGTGTCACAACGGCGCGATCTCGATGATCCCTTCATCTTGCAGGAAGTTTGCGACGCGGTGGAAACTGCCGACAATCTCAACATGTTGCTGTTGTTGACCTATGTCGGCTTGCAATCGAGCGAGGAAGAGTTGTGGAACGAACGCAAGGATTTCCTGCTGTGGTCGCTTTACTTTAAGGTGTTTGACCGGCTTATGTTCGGGGACGAGATCAGCGAGCCAGAATACGCCCAGGTGGCAGTAATTCAGCAACGGGTGTTGGAACAGTTGGGCACTGAGTTTGAAACTGATGCCGTCCTTCGGCATTTCCTTTTGCTTCCGGAAAAGTATGCGCTCTATACACCGTTACCGCAGATTATCTCGCATGTCAGACTTTGCGATCGTCTACAGGACCAACCCGTTGTTAGTTCATGGGCTGCTCATGGAGCCGGCTATACCGAGCTGACTCTTTCCACTCGCGACCTTCCAGGGCGGTTTGCTCAAATCGCAGGCACCCTGACTTCGCAGGGGATCAGCATTCTGAGTGCGCAGCTGAACACCCGTGACGATGCGGTCGTCATCGATACCTTTCAAGTGTGTGATGAGCAGGGGCAGGCGATTGTCGACGCGGACGTGTGGAGACGTGTGGATCGTTTGCTCGCCAGCGTCATCAGTGGCGAGCGGGATCTGAAGGAGATTCTCGCCTCGCGCCACAAGCCAACCGATGAGTTGGCAGTGAGCCTCCCAGCGCCCCGGCTTCGGATTGACAACGAAATCGCGTCGCAAAGCACAGTAATCGAGGTGCAGACCCAGGATCGGCCGGGACTGGGTTATCGCATCGCGAAGGCGCTGGCTGACTTGGGGCTGAATATTCTTTCGGCAAAACTGGCTACGGAGCGCAACCACGCCTTTGATGTGTTCTATGTGCAAACTCGCGAAGGAGGGAAGGTCACAAGCAGCTTCCAAATGACGGAGGTTCTAGAGCGCCTGCGTTCGGCGCTGAAGTGAGAGTGCGAAGTTAGGAATTCGAATTGGAGACGTAAGCGTTCGGTTCGTCGATCGTACTTCGAACTTCGACCTTCGCACTTCATTAGCGTTTCAGTTCGTTGAAGAAATGAGCTGCCCCGGCGATTCCGGTTTGGAAATTGTACAAGTCCAGCTTCTCGTTCGGGGCATGGGCATTCTCGTCAGGTAGCCCAATACCCATCAGAACGCTTGGTAACCCAAGCAGTTCGGCGAAAGTGGCGACGACAGGAATCGATCCCCCTTCGCGCACGAAAACGGGGCGTTTCCCAAAGGCCTTCTCAAACGCGCGGGAGGCAGCTTGAATGGCTGGATGATCGATCGGAGCAACCCAAGCCTTGCCGCCATGCATGCGAGTCACAGTCAATTCCGTCGCTGCCGGGGCGATCTGTTTCACGTAGGTTTCAAACAGCTTTGCAATCTTGTCGGGATCCTGGTTGGGCACCAGACGCATGCTGATCTTGGCCATGGCCTTCGCTGGGATGACCGTCTTGGCTCCTTCGCCGATAAAGCCGCCACAGAGGCCGTTAACCTCGAGCGTCGGTCGGACCCAGATGCGCTGTAATGTGTTGTAGCCCTTCTCACCAAACAACGCGGGAGCAGCCAGGTCTTTTCGGTATTTCTCCTCGTCGAACGGAAGTCTGGCCAGCTCCTGTGTCTCTTCCGAGGTCATCTCCAGCACGTCATCGTAGAATCCCGGAATCTGAACACGACCATCCTTGTCCTTGAGTGCCGTGATGATCTGTGCCAACGCGAAGTTCGGGTTAATGACCGTGCCGCCGAACGAGCCCGAGTGTAGGTCGCTGTTGGAGCCCTTTAGATCGATCTGGCAGTAGACAAGCCCCCGGAGCCCATAGCAGATTGATGGTACCCCTCGATCGAACATCGGAGTATCGGAAATCAGGACGACGTCCGCTTTCAGAAGCTCCTTGTGGTCGGCAATGAAGTTGTCAAGATTGGCACTGCCTACCTCTTCTTCCCCTTCGATCAAGAATTTGATGTTTACCGGCAACTTTCCTTCCGATTTCAAGTGTGCTTCAACGCCTTTGAAGTTCATCAGCACTTGGCCTTTGTCATCCACGGAACCGCGGGCAAAGATTTCTCCATCACGGATCGTCGGGTCGAACGGCCCCGAGATCCAAAGATCAAGCGGATCGACGGGTTGCACATCGTAGTGTCCATAACAGAGCACTGTCGGCTGCCCAGGAGCGCCCAGCCATTCCCCGTAAACTATGGGGTGTCCGGGTGTGGGAAACAGTTGAGTTTGCTGCATGCCAATTAGGCGAAGCTGTTCGGCGACGTATTGGGCGCAGCGGAGGACATCCTTCTTGTTTTCGGCGTTGTTGCTAATACTTGGAATGCGCAGGAAGGCCTTCAGCTCCTCCAGAAAGCGATCCTTGCCCTCGTCGATATACTTCAGCACTTTCTCCATGCACGTCCTCCTCGGTGTTCGGTTGTTTGGAGTCTAACCCAGCCAGTGTGAAGATGTCATTTGGGCTTTTCCGCAACAGCCGAGATCCAGGATATCCGGAGGGCTCGCCACAGTCGCCTACAGTCGTAACTTTGACACCTTAATCGTGAAACAGTCCTAATGCAAAGCCTTCTTGGGCCGATAATTACCGTGGAAGATTCTACGGTGAGGGAAGCCCTGCATGTTCAACTTAATGTCCGCACGCCACACGTTTTCGCGCGATTTGGCCATCGATTTGGGAACGGCGAATTCGCTGGTCTACCATGAAGGGAAAGGTGTTGTGGTCAACGAGCCTTCAATAGTGGCTATGAACACGGTGACGCACGAAGTGGAAGCCGTCGGTCTTGCCGCGAAAGAAATGCTGGGCAGAACCCCTCAAAACATCGTGGCCATACGCCCGATGCGCAAGGGCGTGATTGCAGACTTCCGAGTTACCGAGAAAATGCTGGCGTATTTCATCCAGCGCGCACATGGGCGCAAATTCTTCGTACATCCGCGAATCATCGTTAGCGTACCTTCAGAGATCACGCAAGTAGAGCGTCGTGCCGTCACCGATTCGGCTTCCAGGGCGAAGGCGAGCGAGGTCTATTTGGTCGAGCAGGCAATGATGGCGGCCATCGGTGCCGGTCTTCCAGTTACCGAGCCCGCCGGCAGTATGGTCGTCGATATCGGTGGAGGAACGAGCGATATTGCAGTCATTTCCCTTTCGGGTGTCGTCTAAAGCAAGTCTGTGCGGGTTGCCGGGGACGAAATGGATGAAGCGATTATACGGTACATCAAGCAGAAGCATAACCTGCTGATCGGCGACCGTATGGCCGAGCAGATCAAGATTGGAGTTGGTTCGGCGTTTCCCCTTGAGGCGCCACTTGAGATGGAAATCCGTGGACGCAACTTAATTCAAGGCGTTCCACAGGCGATCACCATTACGGATACTGAAATCCGTGAAGCACTTTCCGAGAGTATAGGAGTCATCGTCAACGCAGTTCGCACAGCGCTGGAGAAGGTTCCGCCTGAACTATCGGGAGACTTGGTTGACCGCGGGATTATGCTGGTTGGGGGCGGTGCCCTCTTGCGCAACCTCGATCGAAAGCTGGCCGAGGAGACGCAACTACCTGTGATGCTCGCCGAGGACCCGCTGCGGTCGGTGGTCATGGGCACAGGCAAGCTGCTCACAGACTTCAAATTCCTTCGTAAAGTTGCTTTGGAAGTAGATTGAAGGATTCGATTCGAGACATTGCGTTCGTGGCGGCTACGGCCGTTTGCGGCGCTTACCTATTGGTTGGCCTACGAGATTTCTATGCGAATGCGAGAAGACAGTTCCGCTGCGGTGACGAGGGAAGTTAAGGGATACGTCCTCAGACGAAGTCCGCGTGCCATGGTGAAGATCCCGGTCGTTCTCAAAGGGGTTGACAAACACGGCTATGAATTTGAAGAAGAGACGGAGACTTTTGTCGTCAGCAAGTTTGGCGCACGAGTTTTTACCATCCACGAACTGGCTGAGGATGCTGTCCTGGAACTGCGACTCAAGTCCAGTGACGAATGGTCACAGTTTCGGATCGCATGGCTCGGCAGGCAGGAGGATGACTCGCTCGGCCATATTGGTCTTGAGTTCATCCACACAACGGACTTCTTCGGCGTAACATTCCCAGTCGAGGATTGGACCTAGTTCAGGTCGCAAAGCAAGCAGAAGACACGCTAATCCTGGGTGCCGGCCTGTGTCAGAAGCCACAGCGCCATCGCCCTTCAAGTTACTCCATCAAAAGACAGTGTAGTTTTGTTCGCGCGAGGTTTCTTTGCTGGACGGCGGCGTCATGCCAGGCTGCGTCCGTGAGACGCTATCCCGATGCCGCATGTGGTTAACGAGATTGTGGAACTCATTGACCAGCTCACCCAACTCGTCGCGGGCGTTCAATCTCAGGAAGACATCGTAGTTACCGTTCGATGCCTTCCGGAGTGCCTGGGTCACAGCCCGAATTGGGTGGAGGACCCGTCGTGGCAGGTACCAGGTGAAGGCGAAGCTGAGCAACAGGGTGAGAACCAGGGTCACAGTAATCAGCAGAGTAGCACGCTTGCCGAGGCTCTCCGTCCGTGCCCGCTCATCTTCGATATTCTTCCATCCACTGTCGTTTATGAGCTGAGCCTGGACTGAGAGCGCTTCTCCCTTGGACTGAAGTTCTTGAAGCAGTTCCGATCGCTCGGGCGCTGAAGCGATCATCCACTGGGTAATGATCTGATCAAACGATGTCGCGGCACCGCTGATTTCGTCGATCGCTTCGGTGACCTGTTCACGGGTCTTGGAACGTTTCGCCACCTGGACCAACTTGTCGATACGCTGCTGATAGCTCTCAACGCCGCTAGAAAATTCCTTCAAGGCGGCCGCATTCTCCCGCGGACTCGTCGATTGAGAGATCTCTTCAATGCTGGCCATGTAGGATTTTAGCAATTCCTTCAATTCTGTAAATCGGAGTCGTTCGGTTGTGGAACGTACCAAACCATCCTCGATTTGCATGGCCACTTTCTGGGAACTCTCGCGAATCTTTCGGAGTGAGCCTGGGTCATTCAGCAGGACATAGTTCTTCTGCGCCTTCCGCATTTCGTCTACTTCCTGGGCGATCTGTCCAGTCAATTGCCCCACTTTGGCATCTACGGTAGCGATACGGTTGGTTGCAGTCACCATTCCAGCTATGTAATAGATCGAGAGAAAAATGACCGGGAGGAAAATAAGACGAGAAACAGTGATGCCTAATCCAATTCGGCCTCGCATCGAAAGGCGGTCACCGTACTTCCGCCATATTCTCCACAGTCGGACTCTCATAAACCTCGCTTGGCGAATGAACTGGAATGAACAGTGAAGAGATAGCAGCTAGAAGGGCGGGCCGACGCAGATCACAAAACAGGATTATACGCAAAACGGGAGAACCGACCAACAAAAATGTCGACTGCATGTCGACGCCAAGTACTTGACAATCAAGTGTGCTGATTGAATCACATCATTCCAAGGCGGTATTTGGCTGTAACTCTCTAGGCGGCAGGAAGGCAGAAATACACGGACTGGGATAAGGCTGCAGCGCTTGCACAGACAAATTTGCTTGCTCCAGACAGGATTCGCGACTTACTATCGCTCTCAGAATGGCTAAGAACCGCACATCGTCGCGCTGGGCAGCGATCGCACCGGCTGTGACGCTCGTTCTCTTCTTTGTTGCCAGCGCAAGTTCGGCGCACTCCCACAACGGGACATCAAGTCGAGGGTGCGACCTGTGCCACACGGCCAAGTTACCGGTTCTCTGCCTCCCGGTCGGACCGACAGTCGTCTTGCCTACTCACGCCGACTGGCATTTGCCGCTCGTTGTTTTCTTCCGGGTTCTGGAATCTGATCGCGTCTCCGGGCCCAGCCGCGCCCCTCCGCTGAGTTAGTTCATTCCGCTCCAGATCCAAGCACAGACCAGGCTGACTGTTGATCACGCTTTTGCTGGTTGGTCGCAGCTCAGTCTGTCTTCGCCCCCACGCAGATGCATTATTTGCATCCGCAAGCCCGTGCTTATGTGCAAACGGGCTCAGAGCCGGAGGCCGAATGCTTTTGATTTCCTTCCTAAATCTATCCAGCTCACGAGAATTCACGATAAAGAAATCATCAGGAGCTCTACAACCATGGATCCAAAATTTGTTGCTCAATTCATGATTTTCGCTTCCCCTTTGTCTTTGAAGAAAGGTTCGCTCGGACGAAGTCTGAGAACAATCATTCGGCCCGCTCGAGACATCACAAAACCACGCCTCACGGTGGAATTGCTAAATTACGTTATGCAGGTGCTGGTGTTTCCGTGCCCGGTCCGTTATTTGCAGAATTTTATTTTCGTGCTCGTTTCACTCTGCGCCTTGTCGACTCTCAGTTCAGGTCAAACCTTGAATGGCACGATTAAGGGTGTGGTGACATTAGAAATCTCTGGTTCGCCTGTCCATAACGTCACGGTTACGATTCTCCAATTGAAGCGCTCCGTAGAAACTGAGGACGATGGCAGTTACACGTTCTCCAATGTTCCTCCCGGACGATACACCATCGTGGCCCATCTTCACCGTGTGCCCGACGCTATCACCACGGTTGAAGTTTCAGCCGGTGCGACCGCAACTGCCGACTTAAAGCTTCAACTGGAAACCCTTAAGCTCCAGATTACGGTGACTGCATCGGGCAGTGAGGAAACGACGTTTGATTCCATTCAGTCCGTTGAGACGCTCGGATCCCTTGAGCTGGCTCAGAAAAACCCCCTCACGTTGGGCGAAGCGTTGGAGAACGAGACCGGAGTGGCAAAGCGTAGCCTGGGCCCAGGTTCAACGCGTCCGGTGATCAGAGGTTTTGACGGGGACCGAGTGCTGGTCATGGTCGACGGAGGCCGCGTCGGATCGCTTGCATCGCAGTCCAGCGACCATGGAGAACCCATCAATGTATTGACGGCAGAGAAAGTGGAGGTGGTGAGAGGGCCTGCAACCTTGCTCTACGGCAGCAATGCGGCAGGAGGGGTCGTGAATGTGCTTACGGGGCACGATTCCCCTCATGAGGGTGTGCACGGTTACGTCACTGGCGTCGGGGGAACAAACAGTTCCCAAGCTGGTGGCAGCGGTGGGGTTGAGTTTGGAACTTCAAGTTGGCTGACGTGGCTAAACGGCGGTGGTCAGAGAACCAATGATTACAAGACTCCACTTGGAACCGTTACCAATTCCTTCACTCGCAGCTATAACGGTGCAGGAGGTGTCGGCTGGTATCCTGGAAAAGCCTTCCTAAGCACCAGTTATAGCTACGACCACCCGCGCTACGGGATACCGCTGGATCCCGAGGAGCCCGAGGAGGTTAGGGTGCTCAACATGCGCCGCCATAATATCCGGGCCACCGGCGGCTTCCGCGATCTCAATTCCTTTTTTGCGAGTTTCCGAGCTACGTTCAACTACAACGACTATCAACACCAGGAAATCCCCAACGGCGTGATTGGCACGGTGTTCAAGAACAAGACGTACCTGTACGATGGAATGGTCGATCAAAAAAAGACGGGCCGGTGGTCAGGAAGCTTCGGCTATTGGGGGATGCATCGGGACTACTCTGCCACCGGTGAGGAAGTATTGACTCCTCCGACCTTGCAGAACGCTGTAGCCGCGTTCGCACTAGAAACCTTTGATTTGCGGAAGATCATTCTTCAGTTTGGCGGCCGGGTCGAACATAACGGTTTCGCTCCGGAAGGCCTGCCCAACCGCTCCTTTAACGGTGCTTCTGCAGCGGCAGGTGTCCGAATTCCCCTCTGGGAAGGTGGGGCATTTGTCACGAACTACAGTCATTCCTACAGGGCTCCCGCTATTGAGGAACTGTATAACAACGGTCCACATGACGGAACGCTGCTATTCGAGATCGGCGACCCTAACCTGAAGCGAGAATTAAATGACGGGATCGATCTCTCGTTGCGCCATTCCACTGGCCGGCTGCGAGGCGAGGTCAACTATTATTACTATCACATCAAAGACTTTGTATTCCTGGCGCCCACTGGGGAGTTTGATGAGGAATCTGGGTTTGAGATCGCCAACTACAGTCAAGCTACCAGCCGTTTTCAAGGAGCGGAAGCCAAACTGGATGTGGGAGTACACCGCAATATCTGGCTCAACTTCGCGACGGATTATGTGAACGCTAGACTGACAGCCTCCGACACGCCGCTGCCCCGCATCCCTCCCTGGCGAGGACGTTTCGGCATCGATGCGGATTACAAAGGGTTCCACATCAAGCCAGAAGTCATCATAGCAAGGGACCAGGATCAGATTTTTAGGACAGAGACACGGACGGCAGGTTACACAACCTTTGGCTTGACCGCCTCATACACCGTAGCGCAAAAGCACGCCGTCCATATTTTTTCAGTTAACGCCTACAACCTCGGAGATCGCTTGTACCGTAACCATGTTTCGCTCCTCAAGGAGTTCGCGCCCGAGATCGGTCGAGGGGTGCGTTTTTCGTATACCATGAGATTCTTCTAGCATTGCTCGGGTTTTCTACTTGATGCCTGGGGAGCAGGCTGACAAGCTTTTATCCAGGGCTTCGCGGAGCTCGGCCACATGGGGAGCCGAGCTCGACGAGGGCGGGCCGAAGCTGGCTTGGTGTGTGTGCCTTGCCTCTCCCTTGCACGATGTCCCCAACCAACGAATTCGGACTGACCTGGGTTACGTCAATGGGACCACAAACGCAAGTATTAGATCTGGCTCCGGAAATTGGGCGCGGTGTGCGCTTACCTGTCCCATCTGATTCCAATTAAACTCTGGCTACTGTTAGGGAGGGACCCCTGGAGACTTATTGCTCGTTTGAGATAAAGTCGTCCAGGGGAGGAATGAGTTCTGCTGCGGCTAGCTTGGGAAGGCTCGTTTGGTGAGTGAAATCGAACAGAGCTTTTGTTTCAGGAATCTTTTGGTGAGCGCTTCGCTTGTCGGCTCCCAGTCTCTCTGTTTCGAATTCTTCAACGTCGATCCCTATCGAACAGAGCTTTTGTTTCAGGAATCTTTTGGTGAGCGCTTCGCTTGTCGGCTCCCAGTCTCTCTGTTTCGAATTCTTCAACGTCGATCCCTATTGCAGCTGGTATGCCAATCACAGTTAAGTTGGCCTGTAGGCCCGATCGCGAGTCAAACTGTTGATTTGGAAACTGCAAACGTTCTTAGAGCGTGAGCCTTGCGACGCAACACTTCTCAGATGAGTGTCAATAGTTCGTCTCTTGTAGGGACTCAGCTCGGGAAGAAGCATGGGGTTGCAAGAGACTTTAGAACCTCTATTACAATGATCAGAGTGTGGTTACTGTCATTCGACGCTTACGATTTAGGAGTTCCTGTGCTCGTGACCTAGGGGTATAGAATTTGTCAGAATATCGACTGTCTTTCTGGAGGTAGTGGAGATGAGCAAAGAAATAGGAGAGGCGTTTCTGATTCAGGCAAGGTTGCATGTGAACGAAGACTTCATGCCAAAAATTGCGAAATGCCTCGATCGGCTTTCGGATGAGGACGTGTGGTGGCGGGCGCATGAGACCAACAATAGCGTTGCGAACCTGCTATTACATCTCTCGGGGAACGTGCGACAGTGGATTGTTTCAGGAATCGGTGGAAAGCCAGACAATCGGGAGCGTTCGCTGGAGTTTTCGGAGAGGAACCTGATTCCAAAAAAGATTGTGTGGTCCAAGCTACAGGATGCGGTGGCCGAGGCCAGCCAGGTCCTCCAGTCCTTTCCGGCTGAGTCGTTACTGGAGAAGCGAAAAATCCAGGGATTTGAGAATACGGCCTTGCAGGCGATCTTTCACGTTGTCGAGCACTTTTCTCTACACACGGGACAAGTTATCTACATCACTAAGCTAAGAGAAGGCAAGGATCTCAGGTTCTACAATCTGTAGAAGACAGTTCGAGGTTCGAACTTCGCGCGCTCGAACCCCAAACGTGGTGGTTAGGCCTTTTGGAAGGTGGCTGCGACGCTCAAGGTGCCCCAGGACACGGTTAGTTTGCCGCCGGTGCCTTGCTTTTCGAGCTTGATCGTGACGTTTTCCACTGGCGTGGCATTCGTGCCAAGCGTCATTGGAACTTCTGCTACCGGCTTCTCGTCTTCGGTCACCAGCAGCAGCCACTTGCCTTCCTCGACGAACTTCGCCTTAAGAACATACTTTCCTTTGGCAACCGTCTTGTTTCCGAATTTCAGGTCGATATTGGTATCCAGAGTAGTTGCGGCGTTCGATCCCATACGCCACTCCATGCCGGGCTGAAGCATCGATTTCACATCGCGGCCTGCCAAGGCGGGACGACCGTACTCGACAGACACCTTTCCTCCGTTCAGGTCAAGAGAAGTCTGGCCCCGATCTCCGGTCATCTGAGCCATCAGCCCGGTGGCTAGCAGCCCGAATCCCGCCAGCATCAGTCCGATTCTATTCATTCGTGCGATCTCCTTTGTTTGAATTGAAAACATTCCGAACGACGCGTGTCATTATATCATTGACGATTGAAACATTGGGTCATTGGTATCAAGCGTCGATAACGCAGCAGTTCGTGATGCAACCAATTAGGATGCAGATTCTGTTTCATTGCCGCCATTGTTTTGCAGAATGCCAAGCCAGTCCCTCGAAAGACAAAGGACTGATTTCCTGCCCGCGCTGCAAGAAACAGCTGGTGCTGCGATATGGCGATACGCATCGGCAAGGAAATATGGTCGATTTCTGCACCGTCTGCCAGCAGCAGGATTTCTATATCCGAGATGAAGCTCGGAAAGCCTGGGGGCTACTTTTTTTGCTTTTAGGGTTAGCGGCAGCTTACTGGACTTACGGCCTGAGTCTTTTGTTAGGGGGATATGCGTTTTTCTGGCACTTCGTCAAGTTTCCCAAGCTAACTGTCTGCTACCATTGCTATGCCAAGTATAGGAATTGCCGGAGCAACCCGGAACACCGCGAGTACAACATTGAGAAGATGGAGAGCTTCGAGAAGGCTATCCGAAATGACCGCAGTTCTCGTGACTTTCGATAACTGAATGATTTCCGTCTTGATGGAACTACTCCGGATCTGCTGGACCTTCCGCCACCGAAAATGGTACCGGCGCCCGCCTTTTCTTCCTTTGCCTCCGAAAAAATATCTTCAGTGGAGAATAGAGACGGCCTATGGCGACAAAGGCTTCAGGAACCTCCGCTGGCAGGATATTGTTGCCTATGCCCGTTGGCACCGGGCAATGCGATTGAACCCATCCTCCGCCGTGGTCAAGAATGACATCTGGGACTAATGCCCGCCTGTGCTAACATTCTCAGGGATTGTTGAGATGGACCAGACCGGTGAAAGCCCGCACCGAGCCTAAAAAACAGGGCAGCGAACAGGAGTCGACCGGGAATGCCAATCGCGACTGGGGTGCAGGAAACCTATCTCTGGATGCGTGAGAAGCTCAAAGACGTCGTGCCCGACTTTGAGCTGAAACAGAAGGCTGAGTTGGTATTTGAAATCAACCGGTTAAAGGCCGAGAGGGGAGCCGTCATCCTGGGTCACAACTACATGGAGCCGGCCCTGTATCACACGGTACCCGATTTCAAGGGCGACTCATTGGAATTGAGCCGTAAGGCCGTCGAGGTCAAAGGCAATCCGATCGTCTTCTGCGGTGTCCGCTTCATGGCGGAGACCGCCAAGATCCTAAACCCCGAAAAAACGGTCCTTCTGCCCGCCAAGGAGGCAGGATGTTCGTTGGCGGGAAGCATCACAGCCGAAGATGTAAGACAGCTCAAGCAGCGTTTTCCAGGCCTACCCGTCGTTACCTACGTTAATACCTATGCGGACGTGAAGGCGGAAAGCGACGTTTGCTGCACGTCGGGCAATGCCGCCGCGGTGGTCCAGTCACTGAAAACGGATACGGTTATCTTCTTGCCAGACGAATACCTGGCCAAAAACGTGGCCAAAGAAACTGGCAAACACATTATCTTCCCCATGAGCCATCCGGCCGGACTCCGCACTGCGGATGCATCTCTTGACTACGCTATGATCGGATGGCACGGCAAATGTGAGGTTCACGACCAGTTCACCGTGGAAGACATTGAACGGGTGCGGCAGCAGTTTCCGGATGTGGTCATCCTGGCTCACCCGGAATGTCCGCCCGATGTGGTCGAGGCTTCCGATTTCTCGGGTAGCACGTCGGCCATGATCAAATATGTGGAGAATACACAGGCACCGCGCTATCTACTGCTGACGGAGTGCAGCATGGGCGACAACGTGGCGGCGGAGAATCCCGACAAGGAAATGCTGCGGCTTTGCAGCGTGCGCTGCCCGCACATGAACCAGATCACCCTGGAAGACACCTTGGACGCATTGCGTTACAACCGCTACGTGATCGATGTGCCCGAGGAAATCCGAGTCCGGGCCAAGCGGGCTGTGGATCGGATGCTGGCCATTGGGTAAGCATGAATTACGAACGACGAAATTCGAAGTACGAATGACTAACAGACATGGATTGAAGCTAGCTCCGATTCAGCGATGGTGCAGTTGCGCCATTCGGCGTTCATTTGAGAGTTGTAACGCCGGAGCTCTTTGGATTCGGAGGTCGTCCGTCATTCGTCGTTGATTTGTGGTTTGCCATTCCGCACTTCGCAATTCAAACTTCGCACGTCGTCATTTCCACTTCGTCATTCGCTCTTCCATGAAAATTCTCCTTACCGGCGGTGCAGGCTTCATCGGCTCTCACCTGGCGGAACGGCTCCTGGGACAGGGACATAAGCTGGTTCTACTCGACGACCTGAACGATTTCTACTCACCGCAAATCAAGCAGCGTAACCTCGCTGAGGTCAAGACGCGCGGAGACTATGAGTTTGTTGAGGCCGATGTTTGTGATCTGCATAGTCTCACGGAACTCTTCAAGAAGCATCGACCCGAGGCTATCATTCATCTCGCCGCCCGTGCGGGGGTCCGGCCGTCACTCGAACAGCCGCTGCTCTACGAAAGGGTAAACGTCCAGGCAACGCTGCACTTGCTGGAACTGGCGCGCCAGTTTGCGGTTCAGCGGTTTCTATTTGCCTCCTCCAGTTCCGTCTATGGGACCACAAGTCAGGTGCCCTTCACCGAGGATGAGGCGAACCCAAACCCCATCTCTCCCTACGGCGTCACGAAGCTGGCAGGTGAGAAGCTGTGTTACTGCTACGCGCGGCTCTACGCCATTCCAACCATCTGCCTTCGATTCTTCACGGTTTACGGCCCCAGACAGAGGCCCGATTTGGCGATTCACAAGTTTGCCCGCCTCATTCAGGCGGGCCAGGAAATCCCAATGTTTGGTGATGGCAGTTCGCTGCGCGACTACACGTTTATTGACGACATCGTCGACGGCATCACAGCGACGCTATCGTTGCAGACTGAGTTCGAAGTCTTCAATCTGGGAAACTCCCAGCCCATCTCCCTTTCGGAGATGATACGTCTGCTCGAGGACAAGCTTGGCAAGCAGGCACAGGTCAAAGTTCAGGAATTCCAGCCAGGCGATATGCCCTTCACGCACGCCAACCTCAGCAAGGCGAGAGGGATGCTCGGCTATGAGCCGAAGGTACCCTTCGAGGAAGGCCTCTCCCGCTTTGTTTCTTGGTTCAAGACCGTCAAATCATAGATGAACTCAGTCTCGGCTGTGGCGGGCGAACTCACCTGTAGTGCAGACCAGTGTTTTGCTCGGGTCTGCGGCTTCTGGTCGGTTGCACGAACGCCGTTCCGCACGCCGGCAGGATTCTGTGGTCGATTTTGTATAATAGCCATGTTAGCTCGTTACCGAGCAGTCTTAAGGAGGCTTTCGAATGGGAGTGGACGTTGATATCAAGGCTATTCATGAAAAGGTGAAGCTTGAAAGCGCGTTTGTGGAGCGTCTGAAACGGGAAGTGCAGAAGGTGATTGTCGGTCAGGAATACATGATCGACCGGTTGCTCATCGGTATCCTCTGCGAAGGGCATCTCCTGTTGGAAGGCGTACCGGGCTTGGCGAAGACCCTAACGGTCAAGACGCTGGCTAGTGCCATCCAAACCGGCTTTCAGCGCATCCAGTTCACTCCAGATCTGTTACCGGCCGACCTCATTGGCACCATGATTTTCGATCAGAAGCGGAGCGAGTTTGTTCCGCATCAGGGACCAATCTTCTCCAACATCATCCTGGCTGACGAGATCAATCGAGCCCCCGCCAAAGTCCAAAGTGCCCTGCTGGAGGCCATGCAGGAACGGCAGGTGAGCATCGGAGGGCGAACCTTTCCGCTGGACGACCCATTTCTAGTCATGGCTACTGAGAATCCCATCGAGCAGGAGGGCACCTATCCGCTGCCAGAAGCTCAGGTCGATCGCTTCATGTTGAAGCTGTTAGTCACTTATCCGAACAAAAAGGAAGAAAAACAGATCCTGGAGCGAATGACAGAGCCGTCAGAATTGACCGTCGAGCCGGTGGTCACTCCGGCAGCCATTCGGAGCGCACGCGGCGTCGTGGGCCAGGTTTACATGGACGAGAAGGTAAAAGACTACATCGTCGATCTGGTATTCGCGACACGCAAGCCTGAGGACTATCAGCTCGACACCAAGGACCTGGTGCAGTATGGAGCCTCGCCCCGAGCGACCATCTTCCTGGCCAAGGCGGCACGAGCCCACGCTTTTGTGAGTGGCCGAGGTTATGTGACTCCAGAAGACGTCAAGTCGGTCGGACTCGACGTGCTGCGTCACCGCATCATCCTGACCTACGAAGCCGAAGCCGAAAACGTTACCACGGAGGAAATTGTCCGGCGAGTGTTCGACAAGGTAGTGGTGCCTTAGTAAGACAGGGTCAAGGCGAAAGGTGAAGGAGCCAAGAGGAATGAAAGGAACATAACGAATCACGTATCACGATTCCCGAATCACGGCTTGAATATGCTCTCCAAGGAATTGCTTCAGAAAGTCAAACATATCGAGATTCGTACTAGCCGTCTCGTGAACGCGGCAATGGGTGGCGAATACCATTCAGTTTTCAAAGGGCAGGGCATGGAGTTCGACGAGGTACGTGCCTATCAGTACGGCGACGACATGCGCAGCATCGACTGGAACGTTTCCGCTCGTCAGGGGCACCTGTATGTGAAGCGCTATGTGGAGGAGCGTGAGCTGACGGTGATGCTCATGGTGGACTTGAGCGGATCGAAAGACTTTGGAACAGTTCGTCGGATGAAGAATGAGCTGGCCGCCGAGGTGGCGGCTCTACTGGCGTTCTCTGCCATTCGAAACAACGACCGTGTCGGCGCCCTGATCTTTACCGATGTTGTCGAGAAATATATCCCCCCTAAGAAAGGCAGAAAGCATGTGCTGCGTGTCGTGCGTGAGCTACTGGCTTATGAACCCATTCATCGCAAGACTTCGATAGAGACAGCGGTGAAGTATTTGAACAACGTTCTGACGAAGAAGGCCGTCGTCTTTCTGATTTCCGATTTCTTTGACGAGGGCTATGAAAAGTCACTACGGGTTGCCAACCAGCGGCACGACCTGGTGGCTCTTCCCGTCCGCGATCCGCGAGAAGCTGAACTCCCGAACCTTGGGATCCTCCAGATGCTGGATCCGGAGAGTGGAGAAACCGTCTGGGTTGATACATCCCTCCGCCAGGTGCGGGAACGCTATCGAAAGTTGGCGGCAGATTCGACCGAGGCCCGAAACCGTATCTTTCGAAAGAACCGCATCGAGTTTGTGGACATCTTTACCCATCAACCGTACGACGTGCCCTTGGTGAAGTTCTTTCGCGAAAGAGCCAAGCGGCTGCGATAAGAGCAATGCGACTAGTAAGCGACATTGTTACTCAGAGGGGCTGGATTCGGCAGATCTCGAGTACTGGAAGGAATTCGATCCCTCCGGAAAATCCGGATAGGCATCGGTCCCCCTCTCCCCAACGCGGGAGAGGGGTCAGGGGTGAGGGGGCGAGCAGACGTTTGCTCAATGTCGTCAGATTCCTAGGAATTTGGATCGCCTGCTGCATTCTTCTCGGCGTTAGCCCCAGCCTCTCCCAGGAACCCAAGGCCCAAGTGAAGACCTCAATCGACGCAACGACGGTCACGATCGGCGATGTTGTGGGGGTCAAGCTCTCGATCAAGCATCCTGAGACGCTTAAGATTGCGTTTCCTCCTGTTGGAACCAGCCTGGGTGAGTGGACTGTCCGAAGTTCGAAAGCGCTACCGCCAACCAAGCTCGCGGACGGGAGCATCGAAGAGATCCTGGAACTACAACTGGCTGCCTACAAGACCGGTGACATAGAGGTTCCTGCCCTCAATATTGAAACCGTAAGGACGACTGGCGAGAAGGAAGTTCTTGCTACTGAGCCGATCAAAGTTGTCGTCCAGTCCGTCCTTACAGGCAAACAGGACACGCTCAAGGACCTTAAGCCGCAAGCTGAAATCGAAGCGGACTACAAGCCCTTCCTTTTCTTCCTGGCCGCGCTGGCATCGGCTGCTTATCTCGTCTATCGAGTCATTCAATACTTCAAACGGCGGCAGAAGGCGCCTGCGCCCAAGCCCGAGAGGGTCCGGTTGGCTGAGGAGGTTGCCCGGGAAGCCATCGAGCGCCTGCTGGCCCGAAAACTGATAGAGCAGGGCCACTTCAAGCAGTTCTATCTGGAGATCTCGGAAATCATCAAGAGATTCCTAGGCAGCAAACTCGGGGTTCATTCTCTGGAACGAACAACGGAGGAGTTCACTCGCGATTTGCGAGCAGTTTCGGTTCCCTCAGCGCAATACCGCATGATTCGGGAATTTCTGGAGGATTGCGATCTCGTCAAGTTTGCGAAGTATAGGCCTGGCCCTGAGGAAGTGGCAGAGATCATAGAGCGCTCGCGAAAGACGATCGATGACATGGTCCGGGAATCGGCGAAGCCGCAGGAAGTCGAGGTCGCTCCATGAGCTGGGCAGGAACGATTACAAGACTACAGTTTGCCGACCCATGGTACCTCCTGTTGCTGCTCATGATTCCGCTGCTGCTGGTGCGATGGTTCTGGGTACGGCGCAAGTTCAGCGGCGGGCTCGTATTTCCGCAAACAACCTTGGTGCGCGAACTGGGGCGGAGCTGGACCGTGCGCTTTCAGCCCTGGTTGATCCTCTTCAAGTTTGCAGGCATTGCCCTGCTGGTCATCGCTTTCGCCCGACCGCAGTTAGGATCGTCAGAGGAAGACATCCTGACCGAAGGTGTCGATATCATGGTGACTGTTGATGTCTCAGGCAGCATGGCTGCCGAGGATTTCCGACCGAGAAACCGGCTCGTGGTGGCAAAGCAAGTGATTCAGGATTTCGTCCGGGGCCGGCAAAGCGATCGCATCGGGCTCGTCATTTTCGCTGCCCGTAGTTTCACGAAGTGCCCGCTGACCATTGACTATGATGTCTTGCTCAAACAAATAGAGGACGTTGAGCTGGGAGTGATTGACGATGGAACCGCCATCGGCAGCGGCCTCGCCAACGCAGTCAACCGCTTGCGGTCCTCAAAGGCGAAGAGCCGCGTCATTATTCTTCTTACCGATGGAGTGAACAATAGCGGCGAGATCGATCCTTTGACTGCGGCTGAGCTGGCCCGCAGTCTTGGAATCAAGGTGTACACCGTGGGTGTCGGACGAGAAGGGATAGCGCCGTTTCCAGTGAATGATCCAATTTTTGGCCGGCGCTATGTGGATGTGCAAGTTCAGATTGACGAAGACCTGCTGAAGAAGATCTCGGAGTCCACTGGTGGGCAATACTTTCGCGCCGTCGACAAGGATTCGTTGGAGAAAATCTTCAAGACCATCGACGGGTTGGAGAAGTCGAGAATCAGCGTCAAGTCCTACACACACTACAATGAGGTATTTGGCTACTTTCTCTGCCCGGGCCTGGGCTTGATTCTGCTGGAATCGTTTCTATCGCATACGCGGTTTCGAAAATTGCCTTAAATCAGTGGCCAGTGGCGTGATAGCAGACGCCCCGGTCTTCGTCATTCCGGCCAAGCAAAGCACGAGCCGGAATCCAGTCGTCTGTGGACAACCTCTCTGAATGTGCTTTCGCGGCAATGATGGACTTGTCTTGCCACTCCCACTGGTCACTTAAATATGCATCTCGCTGATCCCCAGTTTCTCCAGCTACTTTGGCTGTTGCCCATTCTGACGATTTTCTACATCTGGAGCTTTCGCCAGAAACGCAGGGCGCTGCTTCGCTTTGCCGATGCTAGTCTGATTGGGCAGTTAGTACGCGGGGTTGGCACCTGGAAGCAGAAGTTGAAAGTGGTGGCGTTCCTGCTATTTCTGTTTTTCACGCTGCTTGCGTTGCTGCGCCCTCAGTGGGGCACAAAGCTCGAAACGGTGCGCCGTACTGGAGTGGATATTATCGTGGCTCTGGACACTTCTCTCAGCATGGATACCCAAGACGTGGTCCCGGGACGGCTTGAAAAGGCGAAGCATGAGATTCGCGCCCTGGTGGACGCACTGCAGGGCGACCGGGTTGGACTGGTGGTTTTTGCGGGAACCAGCCTGGTGAACTGCCCGTTGACCATCGATCAAAACGCCGTCAAACTGTTCCTGGATGTCGTCGATACGCAGGTGATTCCCAGGCCTGGAAGCAACATTGGCGATGCTATCCGCAAGGGTATCCAGGCGTTCGACAGCCGTGATCGGCGGCACAAGGTAATGATACTCGTGACCGATGGCGAAAGTCTTGAGGGCGATCCCCAGGCGGCCGCTGAAGAAGCCAAGCAGGCGGGCATTGTGATCTACTCGATTGGTGTGGGAACGGCGGCTGGGGAACCGATCCCTCTTCGGGACGAAAGGGGCAACGTTACCGGTTACAAGAAAGACGAGGCGGGAAGCGTCGTTGTGAGCCGGTTGGATGAGGAATCGCTTCGACAAGTTTCCAGCACGACGGGTGGTCAATACTACCGGGCGACGCCAGCCGAGGAAGAAGTTGAGAAGATTGTCCAGGCTGTGTCCGGTATGGACAAAAAAGAGTTCGAGTCCAAGGTCTACCTGACTTACGTGGATCGATTTCAGATACCGCTAGGGATTGGGCTGTTCTTCATTTTTGTAGAATCACTGATCTCTGATGCCAAGTCCGCGCGGCCCCGTCGGTGGTTTGGCAGCCTCCCACAACGCAGGACACTCGGGAATGAGAGAAGGTCGTCATGACAGAATATGAAACGCCGAATCGTCGAATGCCCCGAGCCGGCGCCACAATGTGCGAAAACGAGCGTCCCCCCTTGGACAAGGGGGGACTTCAGGGGGGCTGGAAGGGCTTGATCGTAAGCAAAATCTTACTACGTCAACCCTTCGCTGACCTTTGGCGACACGGTCAAATCTTCTTGCTTGCTCTCATCTTCGCATCAACAACGGGACAGTTCTGGCGCGACAAAGTGTCGCGGAAGAACGCGGAGGGAAATGTCTTTTACGAGCAGAAAGATTTCCCGGGTGCTCTGGATAAGTATGTCGAGGCCAACGATGGCAAATCGCATCGGCAAGAGTTAGCTTACAACCTGGCGAATGCATTTTATCAGCAGAAGAAATACCAGGAGGCCTTGCAGGAGCTGGAGAAGGCTATTGCCAGCGGCAACTCGGGTCTCAACGAGAAGATTCACTTCAACCGGGGCAACATCTTCTTCCAAATGGGTAAGTATCAGGAAGCGATTGAAGCGTACAAGAAGGCGCTGGAGCTCGATCCCGGCGACAAGGAAGCGAAACACAACCTGGAACTTGCACTCAAGAAATTGCAGGAGAATCCGCAGGAGCAGCAGAAGGATTCAAAGAACAAGGACCAGCAGTCAAAAAAAGATCAACAAGATAAGCAAAACCAGAAGCAGGACGGGTCGCAGGACCAGCAAAAGCAACAACAACCTTCGCAACCAAAGAACGAACAGAATCAGCGCCAGGACGCGAACTCCAAACCGGGGCAGGATCAGAAGCAGCAGGAGCGTGGGCAACAGCAGAAGGCAGGCATGGACCCGAAGGAAGCGCTCCGTATTCTGGACGCTCTCAACCAGCAGGAAAAGCAGGAGCAACGGAAACAGGCTCTGAAGATCCAGCGTGAGCGAGTTGGAGGTAAGGACTGGTGAAGGCCGCAGGAATGCTGTCGAGAGTGTTAGTAGCGTGCTGTGCTCTTGGGTGGTTAGGTTCGATCGCCGTCTTCGCCCAGGAGGCGAGCGTCACGGCCGCACTATCCCCTAATCCGGTTGGCCTTGACGAGCAGGTTTCGCTCACCATCACAGTCGTTGGCGGTGGTGCGGAGCGCCCACAGATCCCAAGAATCAGTGGCCTGAAGTTGGTTGGCGGTCCCTCTGTCTCAAATCAGTTTCGGTGGATCAATGGGCAGTCGTCATCATCTCAGAGCTTTACTTACGTCTTGCTGCCGGAAGCTGAGGGTACCGTCAAGGTACCGGCGATCCCAGTCCGCGCGAATGGTAAGACGTACCACACCGCCGAGATTGCGCTGAAGGTTGTGAAGGAAGGGGCGGGACAAAGCCAGGCGCCGAGGCGCCGGAGTCCTTTCTCCGTGTTTGACGACATGGGACTGGACGAAGACAGTCCCTTGCGAGATCGCACGCCGCGCCGGGCGGAGGTCTTGACCGTTGCCGAGGTGGACAAGCGTTCGGCCTTCATGGGCGAACAGGTCACGCTCACTTACAAGATCCTGACGCAGTTGCCCATCACTCAGGTAGAGGTCAAGGAAATCCCGTCCCTCAACGGCTTCTGGGTTGAGGAAATAGAAGTGCCCAAGAACCCGACCGCTGCGAATCGAGTGGTGAACGGGAAAGAGTATGCGGAGTATGTCATCAAGAAACAGGCCCTCTTTCCAACGAAGGAGGGTTCTTTACAGATCCCGGCGGCGACGTTTGGGCTCGTGGTGAGAACCAGCAGCGGAGGCTTTTTTTCGCTGGGAACGCAAGAATCTGTTTTTCGAAAGACAGAGCCGATGGTGTTGAAGGTGTCTGGCCTGCCAGAAGAGGGCAAACCCCTGGCCTTCAACGGCGCTGTAGGTAATTTCAAACTCGAGTCGGTTATTGACAAGTCAACCGCCGAGACCGGAGAAGCGCTCAACCTCAAGATCACGCTCTCTGGAACCGGAAACCTGAAAACAATCACGGAGTTTCCGTTACCCGATCTGCCTGGCTTCAAGATCTATTCATCGAAAAGCAACGATCAGGTTGCGGTACGCAACGACGTGTTGCAGGGAAATAAGTCGTGGGAATACGTCATCATCCCGCAGGCGCCTGGCAAAGAGAAGATTCCTGATCTGAATTTTTCCTACTTTTCACCAGGTGCGAAGCAATATCGCGAAGCTCGCTCCCCGAGCCTGGAGGTTGCAGTTGTAAGGGGTAAAGGAGGCGCGGGGGGCGAAGTGATTCAAACCACGCTGCAGCAGGGAATCGTCAAGCGGGGCAGCGACATCAATTACATCAAGGTGGCCTCAGGACCCCTTAAAGATCGTTCGAAACGGTTGTATCAATCTGCGTGGGTGTGGGTTGGCCTGCTGATGCCCCTGTTGTTCAACGCAGGGTTGGTGCTTTACACCGGTCATCAGGCGCGCGTGCGACAGGATGCGACGAGTTTTCGCAGCCGGCGCGCCGGTCGTGTGGCGGAGAAACGGCTGGCCGAGGCTCAAAAATGCCTGAAGAACCAAGAGTATGGGCAGTTTCACAGCATTCTCGAATCTTCCATTGGAGGCTACCTGAGCGACAAGTTCAATTTGCCCAAGATCGAGATTACGACACAACAGATCAAACGCTTCATGGAGGAGCGAAACCACAATTCTCATCTGGCGGAGGAAGTGGGTGCGCTACTCGACGAATGTAACTTTGCCCGTTATGCGCCCGTGCAACCGGATCGGAGTAACTTGGAGGCACTGTACGCAAGGGCGAAGAACGCCATCGTACGCGTTGAATCAGAAGTGCGGTAGGTACATCGGCACTTGCGGAGACAGTCGGTGGCGGCAGATTGTGAAGAAACGCGCTGCTACAGCTTGGACTGCCCCAACTTAGACGCATCGAGGAAAGGATACCCGGAACCATGGCTTGGCTCTATCTCGTCATTGCCGGGCTGTTCGAGGTTGCCTGGGCGATTGGTTTGAAGTACACGAACGGGTTCTCCCGTGTCTGGCCGAGTGCCCTAACGATTCTGGCGATGATTATCAGCTTCGGGTTTCTCGCTCAAGCACTCAAGACGATCCCAGTGGGCACCGGCTATGCGGTATGGACGGGAATTGGCGCTATGGGCACCGCCACTTTGGGGATGATTCTCTTTTCGGAGCCAGCATCATGGATGCGTCTGGGCTCCATCGGCCTGATTCTTGCTGGAATCATCGCATTGAAAGCGACATCGTAGAACGTGAAGACCTTTCTAACCCTGACAGATCGACTTGGTTTCGCGACCTGCGCAGCCGCCCTGCTGTTGTGTTCAACCGCACTTGCCCAGAGACACGACGTCTCCCCTGGCTTTCAATCGGGCAACGAATACTACGCTCGGGGTAACTATGACGCCGCGATCGAACAGTACGAGAAGGTTCTCGCGTCAGGTGTTCTCAGCGAAGTCGTTCTCTACAACCTGGCCAACGCCCACTTCAAGAACAAGCAACTGGGGAAGGCAATTCTGTGCTACGAAAAGGCCCAGCGCATCGCTCCTCAGGACCGTGAAATCGCCGAAAACTTGAACTTTGTCCGCTCGCACATTGCCGACAAAGTCGAGCGGCCGCAGGAGGGGTTTTTCGTCAGCCAACTGCGCCGCATCACGAACTGGCTTTCCCTCGATACCGAAACTGCCCTGGCCCTGGGTTTTTTCATCGCTGCCAACGCTGCGTTTGCGCTGTTCTGGCTCGATGCCATCCCCAGGTTGTCTCGGCTGGCACTGGTTGCTTCCGTTACGTTTCTCGGCCTGTTTGTGATTTTTGGTAGCTCGAACCTGGTACGTATCTACTGGCAGGAAACGGTTCAGGAGGGTGTGATCCTGGTGGAGAAAGCGGATGTGCTCAGTGGGCCGGCCAGCGACAGCCCCATACTGTTTTCCATCCACGAAGGCCTGAAGGTCCGTATCGAAAACGATCTTCCCGATTGGGTTCAAATCAGTTTGGAGAACGGTTGGAACGGTTGGGTGAAGAAAGACGTTCTCGGTAAGATCTAGGAGGGTTGTTCTCCGCCGGGCTTTTCAAGGGCTCGCGAGATGGTATCAATCAGCTCGCTTCGTGAAAAGGGCTTGTAGAGGAATAGCGGATTGGCACCAGGTAACAAGCCGTGAGGCTGTGCACGGCTCGAGCCCGTAATGAGAATCATCCGCTTAGCCAGCGCCGGGTTCATCGAAGTTAGTCGTTGGTAGAGTTCAATCCCGCCCATTCCGGGCATGTGGATATCGCTGATGACCAGATCCCACTGCCCGGACCGTGCTGCTTCAAGGGCTTCGATCCCGTCGCTGACGCGTACCACGGCAGCGCTCAGCGGACTCAGCAGACTGCTGAGGAGCTGGGCGAGTGCTGGCTCGTCCTCCGCAACCAGAATCCGCTTACCCGCCAGGACGTCTGAGATGTTGCTCGACACGGCGGCAGGCTTGGCCTTGTCAGGCAGAAACAACGTGACGCAGGTCCCATCTTCTTCGGTCGATTCAACTTCGATGCGACCGTCATGCTCTTGCATGATGGCCAGAGAAACCGTCAAACCCAATCCCGCGTTTTCTTCCTTGGCTTTTGTCGTAAAGAACGGCTCGAAAATCTGTGGAAGCACGTCTGGCCCGATTCCACTTCCACTATCCTTCACCCGCACTATGGCCCATCCCTTCGAATTCAACCCGCTGATTGTGAGCGTCTTGTCCTTGCTCTGCCCCTCCATCGCCTGCAGGGCGTTGTCAAAGAGATGAAAGAAGACCTGTTGAAGCGCAATGGGATCGGCTTGGGGTGCCGAAATCGGAGCGGCAAAATCCAACTGAACCCGGACTTGGTGAGCTGCAAACTCGCCTGCCTTCATGGCCACGCATTCTTCCGCTAGCAAGTGAAGGTCAACTGCTCGAAACCCCTGGGCTGGCCTGCGGACCATCTCATTCAAGCTCTGCAACGTGTGCTTGCACCGCTCTGCCTGCTGATGAATGAGCTCCAGCATCCCTTTGGCACTGGCGTCCAGATCCCGCCGTAGCAAGAGTTCGGAATATCCCAAGATAGCCGCCAGCGGATTGTTCAAATGATGCGACAGGCCGGCCACGACCTGAGCGAATGAGGGAACGGAACCGGCAGTTTGCTTGTTGACTTTCATGCGTCGAGCTCGGTCACAGGAGGTCGATGGCGGTCCGCACGGAGCGAATCAGTGCCGCAGATCTTAGCGATTCACCAAAAACGCTTGTCGGCTGAGGTCGTGGGAAACCACGCAGATGTTCCCTTCAGCCGGACACACATGTCGTCTTGCCCGGTAAACTCTTGACCCATGTTGAACCAAAATGTTAAAAAGGCAACTCAATTTACGGGCGAGTAGCTCAGTTGGGAGAGCGCGGCGTTCGCAACGCCGAGGTCGAGGGTTCGATCCCCTTCTCGTCCACCACTGACTCGGCTCCTCCATCCTGAATCATTCATCCTTCACCCCGTATTCCTCGGCTCACTGCTCAGTAATTGCTCCAGGTTGTTTGGAGAACTCACCGGCGCCTTGCAGGAGTAGTCTTGGCAGACATATGCAGCGGGTTCTCCGGCAACCAAATCCTTTCCGGCTAGCAGCGGCAGCTTAGTGGTCAGCGCGTCGTTGCCCGGGTCGGCTGTTAACACAACTTTGTTGGGTAGATATCTCCGGTAAACTGCCTCTGCCAGTCGTGCCGTCGCTGCATGCTCACGAGCGCCGATGATGGCGATCTCTCGCACCGGCCCGACGTTGAAATCGGCAGCTTCGAGCAGATAGCCAAACCCACCCGGATAGCGCTCCAGAGCGTTTTTCACGCACCGCAGATTTGCTTCGGCTTTGCGGCGGTATTCCTTATTGCCCGTGAGAATTGCTAACTTCAGCAGGTTGAAGACAGCCACAGAGCTTCCGGCAGGTGTGGCGTTGTCGTAGAAGTCTTTGACTCGCGCGATCAACTTCTCATGGTCCCGTCCTGTGAGATAAAAGCTAGCCGTTTCAGGGTCCCAGAACTGATCCAGCATCGTGTCGTTCAGCCGCACCGCTTCTTCCAGCCACCGGAGTTCGCCGCTTGCTTCAAACAAAGACAACAATCCTTCAACGAAGCAAGCATAGTCCTCCAGGTATCCGTTGAGCTTGGCCTGGCCGTCCTTGAAAGTTCGCAGGAGTCGTCCTTCCTGTCTCAAATAACTGAGAACAAAGTCGGCGTTCTTCCGAGCTCTATCGAGATAGTCGGGGCGGTTGAGAACTGCAGCCGCATTTGCGAAGCTCACTAGCATCAGGCCATTCCAGCTCGTCAGAACCTTTTCGTCGCGATGAGGTTTGACACGCTTTTCGCGTTCGGCAAACAGTTTTTGGCGCCCGCGCTCAATCAGGGTTTGCAGTTCTTCGATGGACAAGGCTTCCTTGGCCGCGAACTCCGGCATCGGGGCGGGAACGTTCAAGATACTCTTGCCTTCGAAGTTGCCTCGACCCGTGACATCAAAATAGCGGCAAAACACCTCGGCTTCAGCTTTTCCGAGAACGGCCTCGATCTCCTCGGAGGTCCAGACAAAGGACTTGCCCTCTTCACCTTCGCTATCGGCATCCTGCGTAGAATAGAACCCGCCCTCCGGGTGCGTCATCTCACGGGTGACGTAGCCGAGAACCTCTTCAACGATCCGGCGGTACATCGGATTTCCTGTCTGCTGAAACGCGTCGAGATAAACGCGACTAAGGAGCGCATTGTCGTAGAGCATCTTCTCAAAATGCGGCACCAACCAATTGTCGTCGACGGAGTAGCGATGAAATCCTCCACCAAGCTGATCGTAGATGCCCCCGAGTGCCATCTTCTCCAAGCTCAGTTCTGCAAAGTCCAGGGCCGGCTGAAAGCCAGTACGGTGATAGTGCCTCAAGCAAAATGCCAGGTTCATCGAGCCGGGAAACTTGGGTGCGCCGCCGAAGCCGCCGTGAGTGAGATCAAAACGTTCTGCCAGGTTGCGGAAGGCCAGGCTTAGGGTTTGCTCGTCTGGCAAGTCCTGACCCTCGGGCAGTTGGTTTGCGCCTTGCAGGCTTTTGACGATGTCCGCCGCCGACTGTTCAATCTCGGCTCTTCGTTTCTGGTAGGCATCATGGACCGCCAGGCAGATCTTTGGGAAACCCGGCCGCCCGTAACGATCGTCTGGGGGGAAGTAGGTTCCTCCAAAGAAAGGAACCTGGTCCGGAGTGAGGAAGACCGTCATCGGCCATCCGCCGCTGCCCGTTGTCATTTGAACGTAGCTCATGTAAATCGAGTCAAGGTCCGGCCGCTCCTCGCGATCAACCTTCACGTTGACGAAGCATTGATTCATGATGCGTGCAATGTCTTCATTCTCGAACGATTCGCGCTCCATTACGTGGCACCAGTGGCAAGCCGAGTAGCCAATGCTGAGCAGGATCGGTTTGTCTTCCTTTCTCGCTCGTTCCAGCGCCGCCGCGTCCCAGGCGTGCCAATCCACCGGATTGTGGGCGTGCTGCCTGAGATAGGGACTGGTTTCATGAATCAGGCGATTGGTGAATTTGGCTTGAGTTGCGTCCTGCGGAGAGGTCATGAATGGTCCTTTGAATGAATGATTCCGGCGATCCGGTCACAGGAACATTAACTTGGGATGCAAACGCGGTCAACTCTGGGAGCGCTCGCGCTCCCAGCGGAGCTTTCGCTGGCGGCTGAGAAACACTTTCGACTAGAATGACGGTGAATTTATTCTGATGGACCGGGGGAATAATGACTGAGGACAAACTTAAGATTGCAGACCGGGAGTTTGCGTCCCGCTTGCTGGTAGGCTCTGGGAAGTATGCTTCCTACCCGCAGATGGTTCAGGCTTGGGAAAAATCGGGAGCGGAGATCGTCACTGTGGCTGTCCGGCGGGTAAACCTTTCCGACCGCAATAAGGAATCGCTGCTCGACTACATCGACACGAAGAAGTACTTCATCCTTCCTAATACGGCGGGCTGCTACACAGCAGACGAGGCGGTCCGCGCAGCCCGACTGGGCAGGGAGGCCGGTCTCTCAAATTGGGTGAAGCTCGAAGTGATCGGCGACGAGCGAACGCTCTTTCCCGACAATCTTGGCTTGCTTCAGGCGACCGAAACTCTGGCCAAGGAAGACTTCATTGTGCTGCCATACACCAATGACGACTTGGTCATGGCACGACGGCTGATCAACGCAGGTGCCGCCGCCGTGATGCCGCTTGGCGCGCCAATCGGCTCCGGCATGGGCATTCAGAATGTGGCCAATATTCGAATTCTGAGGGAAATGATTCGCGAGGTGCCCCTGATCATCGATGCCGGTGTAGGGACCGCTTCCGACGCCACTCTGGCGATGGAACTGGGAGCGGATGGCATCTTGATGAATACCGGAATCGCGCAAGCTCAGGATCCAGTCGCGATGGCGGAGGCAATGAATCACGCCACTCGTGCGGGAAGGCTGGCTTTCCTAGCCGGACGCATTCCCAAGAAACTCTACGCGACGGCGAGTAGTCCGCTTGAAGGCCTTGTCAGGTAGAGAGGAGGTTACCTACCTCTTACCACTCGCTGTACGGTGTGCCATCTGACGAAGTCGCTGTGGAGCCGCTGTGTACATCGAAAATGCCGGTTTCGGTCTGTTCAGGGAAGAGAGAGGCGTCCTCCATCACAACTTGCCACGTGTCGTTACGGTCGGTAATAGGGTCTTTGGGTAGGGAACGCAGGTAGCCGGCAGCAACGATGTCATCGAGAGATTGGGGCGCCTTCAGCTTGTCCGCCGTGTACTGATCTATCAAGGTTCTCAAAGTGTAGAGATTGCTTCGCAGCACCGCTTCCTTGGAGCGAATGATCGCCGAGTTTGCAATGGGTATCGCGATGCTCACGAGGATGGAGATGACCGTCAGCACCATCATCAATTCGATGAGGGTGAAACCCTTGTGTCGGAAAGCTATGCTTTCTTCACCGCCTGAAACTTTCTTGAGCATCCTACTTTCTCTCCAGTGAGCCACCGCGCACACACTGAGCCCTACCAATCGGAATACTTGGTCCCATCCAGCGCTGTACCGATACTCTTGGTGTAAACATCAAAAACATTCTGGCCACCGAAACTGTTGGAATCGGGGCTGTCCTGCGATGAGCGCATCCCCCATTCCGAACTGGTCATCGGGTCTCTCGGGATGCGCCGCAAAAACCGCAGCTTCTTGTCGATGGCGTTGAGCTGTGTTACACCCTTCACCAGCGTCTCCATGTCGGGTGGATAGCCATCCGATCCAAACTTCACTTCGATAAACCCCCTATCGGAGGCATCTTTGTAGCGATCGATGGCGTCGCGCATTTCTCTGAGGACACGTCTCAACTCGACCTCCTTCTGTCGCTTGATGGAAACTCGCGCCAGCGGCAGCGCGGCCATTGACAGAATGCTGACGATGGTCACTGTGAAGATCAGTTCGACCAGAGTCAGTCCGCACTGGCAGCTGAGGATTTTGGAATGGCGACTGCCGATTGCGGATTTTCTGGAGCGCAAAGCACTGTTCACGCCAGCCTCTCGATTCCGAACGCTTTGGCCACTAGGGCGAAACGGGGCACTGCCTTGGTGCCTGCTCCTATTTTACCGTGACCTGCGTTCCTGAGGAACTGGTCGGCAGCGCCGTTTGGGAAGCATCGGCCAAGCTCGCTTGGCTGAACGTGATGGAGGCAATTCCAGGGCCGACGGCTTCAAACTGCAGATTTGCCAATACACCACTGCCGCTCACACCTGCACTCCCGGCGGGTCGCATCAACGACACCGTAGCTTTGCCGTTGTCATTGTCGACGGCTGGAGTGAGCGAGCTTGCGTTTCCACCCTGGCCCAGAAAACCTCCATCTTGCACGGTGACTAGCTTCAGCGCCTTAGGATTGAACGACAGGGCGAATGAAGCGGAACTGGCATCTTGGGCGTTCTCGATCGATACAGCGACCGTTAGTCTGCCGCCCGTATTCACCTCTGGCGAGGAGGCTGCCAGTTTGACAAAAGCCAGTCTTGGTACCGGCAAGTTTTCGACTGGTTGCCTTGTTGTGGACGGCGCTACCGGAGTTGCTCCCGGCTGAACCGGCGCGGGAGTCCCAGCGGCAGGCGCAGGCATACCCGCGGCCGGTGCAGCTGGCCTGACCTCAACCCCTTTGCCGGTACCCAGTCGAACGGGCTTCCCAATAAAACGCGGACTAATGCCCGATCCCATGATGGCCAGACTCTCCAGATCGGAATCCTGGAAGTCGGGCAATCGAACGATGTGTGGCGTGATGACGATGATGACTTCGGCCTCAGTTCGAGTTTTGGTTTCCATACCGAAGAGGTATTTGATGAGAGGAATCCTATCCAATCCCGGAAGCCCGTCCATCGCAATGCTGTCCGAGTCAGAGATAATTCCGCCAATCACGCTGGATTCGCCCTCCTTCAGGCGGATGTCATGCTCGACGCTGCGGTTGGTGAGGATGGGGTACCGATTGCCGCTCAAGGTCTCGAAGCCATTGATGGACTTGATCTTCACGTTCACATTCATGGCGATGTCACGATTCATCAAAACCCTCGGGGTCAAATCCAAATCCACACCGACGTCGATCGTTGTGAACTGCACGACAGGCGACCCCCCCACGGTACCACCAAAGGTCGGCTGAAAGCTGCCCTGAGCAACTGGTTGCTGGGTACCGATCCGGAGTTTAGCAACCTTGCCGTCGGACGCTCGCAGACTCGGGTTTTGGAGAACGCGAGCGTTGCTGCGTTGGGACGAAAACTGTGCGGTAGGGATCGTGATGTAGTAATTCCCGCTCCCCAGCCGGTCGGCATCTTTGATCGAGATGGTTGTTCCAGTTCCACCGGGTGGGTTCGCTGCTGTAACGGCGGTTGGAGGACTCACCCCGAGGGTGCGCGTATACGATCGATCCACTTCCATCACAGCCACGTCGATCAGTACTTCGGGCTTGGCCTTGTCGATGGACTGCAGAATTCTCTCGGCCATGGCAATCTTGTCCGGCGTATCGCGGATGACAATGGCATTCTGAGAATTGATCACGCCAACCTTGCGCAAGTCGAGCAAGGTTCTCAGGGTGTTGAGAACCTCCTGCAAGTCTGCGGTTGCCAAAGTATTGCCAAGGTAGAACGTCTTGATCACCTGCTCTTCATAGACCTGGCGAGTCTGCTGGTTGTCGTTGGTGACAATGATGGTGTTCGGATTGACGACCGCCCAGTAGGTTTTGGTTTGAAGCGCCAGCAGATCGAGGGCCTCGATGACTGTGACGTTGTTGAGATCAACCGGAACCTGCGTCGCAAGTTTTTGCCCCAGGTCTGAGTCAAAGATCACATTGATGCCGCTGATCTTGGCAATGGACTCAAAGGCGCGCTTCATGTCGCCGGTGAGCTTCAGAACGATCGGTGTGGTATGGACTGGCGCCAAAGTATCTCGAGGAGAGACCACCTTGTTTCGCTCGACAATTTCTGCGAGCTTGCGTTTCTCTTCCTCCTGCTTTTGTTCTCGCTCGAGAATCAATTTCTCAGTGGTTCCGATCTCTTGCGCTGCCAAAGCATTAGAGGGGTCGATCTCAGCACCACGCCGAAACTGGGCCAACGCTTCCTCCAATTTACCGACCTCCCTCAACTTCCTCCCAAAATCCAGATGCGCGATGGCTGCCTGGGTTCGCGTCCTTTCGAAAAACAAACGATACTCGTGGTTCTTGGGCTCTTTTTCATAGGCTGTCCGGTACTGCTCCAAGGCTTCGTCGTAGTTCCGCAGCTTTTCGAACTTCTGTCCACGCTTAAAGGCACTCGATGCTGCGCAGCTGGAACTTAAAGCCAAGACGATGAGCAATAGAAAGATATGCGCGTTTGAAGGTCTCTGCTTAAGCACCATGCTTGATTTCCGTTTCATTGAGTCGGGCGTGGAAACGAGCCCGTCGCGAATTTGCCGTCCAACTTGAATACTTCCCTGGTGGGCGAAACGTGGGTTTGAAAAATGGCCAAAAACATTGCAAGTCTAACACAAGTCCAGACATAGGACTGAAATTGACAAGGATTTTACCGTGGGCTAGACTCGCTCTTCGTCATCTATCTCGGCAAAAACTACGCTGGAGATAAAGGTTTTCAAATGGGGAGCGGTCATCGGTTCGCGCAATCGGCAGAAGGGCCCATATGAACGACCCCCTGTTTGGATGGTGCATGGCACCAGTCGGCTGCCGCCGGTTTGTGAAGGAGTAGTGACCTCATCATTTGCCACGCTCCCTGCGAACTGAGAGGTAGTTTGACTCCATCCCAATACTCCCTAACTGCTTTGATCCGGAGCAGCTTGCTGCCCCGGCACCTGCCAGCGACATGATTCGACGAAAGTATCGCATCGCGACGCTCATCTACGCCTCCTTGGAATCTCTGGTTACGTTGCTATCATTTCTGGCAGCCTATCTGTTGCGGGCCCATCTTCCCTCCCGTTTTTTTGCCGAGCTTTTCCCGTTTCAGAGCTATGTTGGCTTGTTGATCGTCATTCTTATTCTTTGGAATATCCTATTTGCGCTCATCCGCATACGAAAGCAAGGCTTGGCTCAGGACTGGTTTGAAGTAATCCAGGAGGTCTCCCTCACGGTCTTTGCCGGGACGGTCCTTATAGCCGCCGCCATCTTTGTTCTGAAGTACGAGTTCATCAGCCGGCCCTTCATTGCCATTTTTGCTGTCATCAATTTTACTTTTCTGTGCGCGTTTCGAATCTACGCCAAGGCAGGAGTCAGCCAGTTCACCCACATTCTGGATGGAGAGCACCACGCACTGATCGTGGGCACTAACGACAAAGCCGCCAAGGTTGCGGAGGCCTTGGAGGAGGCTCATCAATGGGGGTACCGCCTCGTTGGCGTGGTACGAGCGCCTAACGGCTCGACAGACCCTCAGCCGGTGGATTCACGGCTACGACGGTACCCATTCATTGAGATTGACCGGCTTGGCGAGGTATTACGCAACCATGTGGTGGATGAAGTGATTTTCGTGGTGGACAAAGAGGCCCTCGCACCGCTGGAGGAAATCTTTCTGATTTGCGAGGAAGAGGGCATCAAAACAAGAGTCATGCTCAGCTTTTTCCCTCATGTTACCTCGAAGATCTATCTGGAGGCTCTTCAGGATTTGCCTCTGCTTACGTTTTCCACCACACCCGAAAACGAATATTTGCTTTTCATCAAGAACATCTTCGACGTCTTGGCCGCTGCCTTTGCCCTGGTTGTACTGGCTCCTTTGCTGTGCCTGGTCGCACTGCTGGTAAAGCTGACTTCGCCCGGTGCGGTAATCTTCAAGCAGGTGCGATGTGGGCTGGGCGGCAGAAAATTCGTGCTTTACAAATTCCGCTCCATGATTGTTGAAGCAGAGGAGGTCAAGAACCGTCTCAACCATCTCAATGAAATGTCAGGACCGGTGTTCAAGCTGAGCAACGATCCCCGTTGCACACCGATCGGGAGATTTTTGCGCAAGTTCAGCATCGATGAGCTGCCGCAACTCCTCAACATTCTGAGGGGAGACATGTCGTTTGTGGGCCCACGTCCGCCCATTCCAGAAGAGGTGGAGCAATACGAACGCTGGCAGCGGCGCCGGTTGCGCATGAAACCCGGGCTCACCTGCCTCTGGCAGGCTCAGGGCCGGAACGACATCGATTTTGACGAGTGGATGAAACTGGACCTTCAGTATATCGATACCTGGTCGCTGCTGCTCGACTTCAAGATCTGCTTGCGAACAATTCCAATCGTGTTGCTGGGGAGAGGGCGGTAGGAGATGCAAGCCAGTTTGATCGGAAGAAACGCGATCGGCAGGGTGACCGCGTTTTTCGCGTCACATCGGAAGGTACTTTCCTCACAACTTTGCAAGCAACAGCTCTGTCGCGATATGTCGGTTTGATTCTGATTCGCCTTCCCCACAGCCAGCGCCTAGAACTGTGTGGAGCACGCGCACGTTTCTCGGCGTAACAGGCTTAAGTCCTTGCGGGCCTTGCTAGATCGCACCAGATGCGCCTTTCATTCTCAAACCTTCGTAGACGTCTGCCCGTGTTCCTGGCTGGAGCGGCTGTTTGTGCATGGATTCTTTTTGTTTCTTGCAGCTATCTTCGCGACTGCAGTCCTGCGCTCCCTTTGATTCTCCTCTTCAATTTGCGCCAATGGTTCGTTCAAACAGGAACCTACGATTTGCTGCTGGTGGTCTGGATCTGGGGCGTGGCCGCGGGAACTGGGACCATACTGCTGAAACGGTTCGGACTCCAAGGCGAAAATCAACCTGAGAAGCTGGCACTGTCCTCGGCGGTAGGACTCTCGGTGCTCTCTCTTACGGTCATGGCTGTGGGTGGTCTGAAGGTTCTCTACCCTTGGGTCGGGTACGCAATCCTTATCGTGACCAGCCTCTGTGTGTGGTCACAATGGCAGTCTGCAATCCGCGATTGCATTCTTGAGCAAAGGCCAAGATCAACTGGAGATGCACGCGTCGGACGCGGACTCCTCTGGACGCTAATCGTTAGCGGGCTGCTCCTGATTCTGGTTTCCGCTTTGGCCCCGGAAATTGACTGGGACCCTCTTGTGGTTCATCTCTTTGCCGCCAAAACCTACGTGCAGGGACATGGTCTGAGACCAATTCCAGACATCCCTCAGACTTTTTTCCCCAAGCATGTGACGATGCTGTTTACGTTTGGCATGCTTCTTCACAACGAGATAACGGCTAAACTCATCCACTATCTGTTAGGACTCTTGACCTTGATCGCCGCATACGGGTTTGGCTGGCGGTTGATCTCACGTGATGCGGGACTTCTGTCGGTAGGCATTCTCGTCAGCTCGCCTCTCTTCGTCTGGGAAATGAGAACAGCCCATACTGAGTTGGGCCTTACCCTGTATGTCTTTCTGTCTCTAATGACCGCCTTGGTCTGGTTGAGGAGCAAGAAACGAAGCTGGCTGGTTGCATCAGTCTATTTTCTAGCTTTCTCGCAAGGGACCAAATATCACGCCCTTTTTGCGCTAGGGGCCTTGTCGTGCGTCGTCGCGGTTGCACACTGGTATGAAGAGAAGAATGTGAGGGTGGCCATTTACAGCGGCGGACGCATTGCTGCTTTTGGACTTCTAGGTCTTCTTCCATGGATGATTGGCAATGCCATTCACGCACGCAATCCTTTTTTCCCCTTCTTAAATGGCGTGTTTACCAGCCCTTATTGGGATGCCTCGCTCACTCGGATCGGCTTGCATGAGATGGCCGATTCCGGCGTGGCTTTGCAGAACCTTTGGGAGCTTTTCACACTTGGCTTACAGATGGGGGTCAACGAGAACGGACGTTTCCACGGTAACGTCGGTCCGCTTTACTTGATCCTGATCCCAATGCTGATTTTCTGCGGTCGGTCTAGGCCTGAGGTCTGGCTGATCCTGGGTTTCAGCTTCTTGTATGGTTTGATTTGGCTGTTAACCGGGCAGCACGCGCGCTACCTGTTGCCACTCCTTCCTGGGCTGGCATTGGTATCGGCACTAGCCCTGGTCTGTTGGATAAGTTGGTGCAGGAATAACGGACCACGATGGCTGGCGAGAGGTAGCGCTATATTGTTTTTCTTAGGGGCTTGTCTTGCGTCGCCCTTGCTCGAGCCCCTCAATGGCGGAGCCCAGTATGGCTCAAGAATCTGGCAAAGCCTGCCCTGGAGTTTGCTGTCGGGTCAAGAGACGAGAGAGGCATACATCACCCGACAGGTTCCCAGTTTCCCTCTCGTGCAACTTCTCAATCAGCAGCCTGGCCTCAAAAGAGTCCTCTTTTGGTGGAACACAACGCCGGCCGCTTTTTATGCCGCTGCCGATGCCGGTTTCAATTTTTCACCCTATTTCCCAAAATTGTTGTCTGACCAGGAGCAACAGCTTGTTTCGACACTTGCAAAGTATCGCGTGACGCACATTCTGGTTGCGCAGGCGGGTCAAGAAGCCTACTTGCTAACAGATCCGGAGAGGTCATTCGTCCAGAAACACCTTCGACTCCTCGGGCAGAAAAACGCCCATGTGCTCTTTGAATTCTCTGCAGAGGCGTTACAGCAGGGCAGGATGACCTATGACTTTCTCAGCCACATTCTGGAAGCAAAGATCAACATGCCCGGCCCGCCGAAGGGGAATGAATACTACCGACAGACGGGCGACATCAACGGGGACCAGCGTCAAATCCTTCTCATGTTCCCGCCCGCTGTGGCGCGGTTTCAAAATGTTTCAATTCAGCCAGCTTCTACAATGCGATTTGCTGTCGGCTTGGTCAGCCAGCCGTCGTGTTCAGCACCGAACCGATTTGAGGTCTGGATAACACCGCAACGCGGTGAAAGTCGGCGGCTTTTCGATCGTGAAGTAAACATTAAGAGCAACTTAGAGGACAGAAATTGGCTGGAAGCCGAGATCAACCTGGAGCCGTTCGCGGGGCAGCCTGTGGATATCCTCTTCAAGAGTTTTCAAACTGGCTCGCAGGGATGCGATTGGATTGCCTGGTCTGATCCTAGAATCGTTGCCCAACCGACCAGTCCGCCAAGGAGCGAATAAAAGGGCCAGGTATCTTTTTCCCAGCCGAGATTCCCTGACGGAGAAAGGATCGGATTCGTCACTCTATTTTGCGATTCTTCCTAGTACGATTCTCTCCGAGGTGAAATTAATGTGGAAGTGTGGCAGTTCAGTTGGGACGCTATTGCTGATAGCTGTCGTCGTTGTGCTGACGGGCTGCAGCGAAAAGACAGCCGAGGCCCCTGCGCTTTCCCCGGACGCTGCTCTGAAGAGTTTTCGTCTGAGCGACGATTTTCGAATCGAGCTGTTCGCGAGCGAGCCTTATGTCCTGAGCCCAGTCGAAGTAGTTTTCGATGAAGACGGCAGGGTCTACGTTGCCGAAATGCTCGACTATCCCGAAGATCCACCCCCTGGAAAACCCGCGCGCTCACGCATCCGGCTTCTCGAAGATCGAAACGGGGATGGTCGCATCGATCAGTCCACCCTCTTTGCAGACCAAGTGCTGGAAGTGAGTGGACTGCAACCCTGGAAAGGTGGCCTGATTGTGACCAGTGCACCCGACATCCTCTTCATGAAAGATATGAATGGAGACGGCAAGGCCGACGAACGGAAAGTGCTCTACACCGGTTTCCCGAAGGTGAACCCCGAAGCGCGCATCACCAACCCGAGACTGGCGATCGACAACTGGATTTATGCATCGAACACCGGATCTGACGGCCGCATCACATCCCCGGACCATCCGGAGCGTCCGCCAATTCTCGTACGGGGCACCGATTTCCGGTTTCGCCCGGACCGGGGAATCGCAGAACCCTCCAGCGGGCCTGCGCAGTTTGGATTGACATTTGACGATTGGGGTAACCGGTTTATTACGCAAAACACCATCCATCTGCGTCATGTTGTGCTTCCAATGCAGTACCTCACCAAGACGCCGTTCTTAGACATACCCGCCATGGCCCAGGACATCTCGGATCATGGCCGGCCATCGTCGCCCATCTTTCCGCTTACCCAACCTCAAGCCTGGCGTGTGGAACGGACACGTGTGCGCCAGCAGCGCTACAACGAAAACCAGCTAAACCGCACCGAACAGGTCGGCGGCTATTTCAGTGCCGCCACTGGCGGTACGGTCTACAGTGGCGATGTCTTTCCGAAGGAGTATTGGGGCAATGTCTTCACGGGGGAAGTGAATGGCAATCTCATCCACCGCGATGTCCTGAAGCCTGATGGGGTGAGCTTCTCAGCCTCTCGCGCCAAAGAAGATGTTGAGTTTCTGGCCTCTACCGACGAATGGTTCCGGCCCTGCAACCTTGCTAACGCGCCCGATGGCAACCTCTATGTGACGGACATTTACCGACTGTTTATCGAGACCCCCGAGTCCATTCCGGAAGAGCTCAAAAAGAAGATGGACTTCTGGGCAGGCGACACGATGGGCCGCATCTACCGGATTGTGCCGAACAAGCCGCTGCGCCGACGGGACCTCAAACCTGCATTAGGTGCGGCGACCACTCTCGAACTGGTTCAGTTGCTGGAGAGCACCAACGGGTGGCATCGTCAGACGGCCCAGCGATTGCTCCTCGAGCGGCAGGATGCATCTGCGATTCCCTTGCTCGCGAGACTTGCGCAAGACGGCAATTCCCCTCAGGCACGCCTTCACGCGCTGTGGGCGCTGGAGGGGATTTCAGGACTCGATGCCGCGCAAGTACTCAAAGCGCTTAAGGATCGTGACTTCCACGTTCGCGAGCATGCGTTGCGCTTGTCTGAGCCGTTCCTGGAAGCGTCTGAATCTCTCAAGAACGCTGTCTTCGCGATGACCCGCGATCCCGAACCGCGTGTTCAGTTTCAATTGGCGATGACGCTGGGCAACAGCAAGGATCGCCGCGCTCTGGCTGCCCTCGTCGACCTTACTCTGCAAAGAGCTGCCGATCCATGGTCCCGCACCGCAATCCTTAGCTCAGTGGCGGAGTCTGCGTCTGAGTTCTTCGATCGGCTGCGGGCCAAGCGATCGTTGTTGGAGAACCCGGATCTGCTTAACCAACTGGGGTCACTGATTGGCGGAAAGCATGACGCAGGCGAGATTGGCCGATTTCTCAAGGCACTGGGTACCCAGCCGAATGCCGACGCCGGATTGAAGGGATTGGCAAGGGGGTTGAAGCTGGTGGGTGTCAGAAACCTTCCGGTGCCCGGCGCCGAGTCGTCATTGTCTGCGTTTATGAAGAGCACATCGGAGCCGGTCCAGGCTGCAGCCTGGGAGGCTGCTCGCTACCTGGAGTTGCGTGGTCTCATGCAGAAGGCGTTGACCGAAGCCCAGGCAGAAAGCCTGCCCCTTGCGCAGCGCGTGTTTGCGATTCGTGTCTTGCAAGGCGGCAGCTTTGCGACGGTTAGCCCTGTGCTCCGCCGTGTCTTGGATTCGCCAAGCACCGCAAGTTTGAAGATCGCTGCCGTCGAGGCATTGTCGGCATTTGAAGATCCAACCATTCCGACGGTTTTGCTCGCGCCTTGGAAAAGTTACGGCCCGGAGGTGAGGGAGAAAGCGCAGACAGTGTTGCTGAGTCAGCGCGAGTGGATGGCGGTCCTGTTGAAAGCGTTGGAGGAAGGAAGAGTAGAGCGAGCCAGCATCGACATTACTGTTCGGGCTCGCTTGCTCGAACATCCTGACCCCACAGTGGTGCAGCGAGCGCGCAATTATTTCTCCACGCAAACCGACAATCGCACGAAGATTGTGGAGGCCCATCGTGACGTCCTGCAAGTGCCGGGCGATGTAGCCCGAGGAAAACAGGCGTTCGAGAAAACGTGTGCCAAGTGCCATATGCCGCAGCGCCAGCACGCCAGGCTGGGACCCGATCTCTCGGGCATCAGCAGCAAAACGAAGCAGGAGTTGCTGACGGCGATCCTGAATCCCAGCGCGGCTATCGAACCTCGCTTCGTGAATTACATTGTGATGACCAAAGACGGCAGAATGTATGACGGCATTCTCGCGAACGAAACACCCGGCGCCGTGACGCTCCGAGGCACTTCGGATGAGGGAGACCTCACGCTGCTGCGGAGAAATATCGCGGAGATCCGTGCCTCTACCATTTCCCTGATGCCGGAAGAACTCGAGAAGTCCCTGAGCCGTCAAGGCCTCGCTGATGTCATTGCTTATTTGCAAGGTGGGTTGTGAGGGCTCAATCGTCCTCGTCCTCGAAGTTGAAAAGGCCGAGACGACCAGACACGAGGACGATCACGAGCTTAAAACCAATCACGACGCAAAGCCACAACCCCGGCGGGGTTGCCCTGATCAAGAAGACACCAAGGAACCCCCATGAAACCTCGCATCGGCTTACTTTTGGGCGACCCCACAGGCATTGGGCCAGAACTGGTTGCCAAACTACTCGCGCTTCCGGACACCTTGACTCAGGCTGACGTGCGGGTGATTGGGGATCGCGGCGTGTACCAGGATGGAGTAGGTATTGCGGCGACGCAGGACGCACGTCCCCAGTTCATCGATTTTCCGCGCTCTCGAGAGCATCCGCTGGGGAAGGCTAGTGCCGAGGCAGGCCTGTATGTACTGGGCTGCTTGCGCAAAGCGATCGAGACCTGGCAGGCCAGAGGAATTGACGCCATTGTTTTTGCTCCCCTCAACAAGCAGGCCATGAAATTGGCGGGAATGAAACAGTCGGACGAGCTGCACTATTTTGCTGACCTGTTGGGACACGAAGGCCGTGTTTCTGAGATCAATATTTGCGGAAACCTCTGGACCTCCCGGGTCACATCGCACCTTCCGCTCAGTGCCGTTTCAGGTGCCTTGACAGTTGACGCAATCTGCGGCGCCGTTGATTTGCTTCACCAGGCATTGCGGGCCAGCGGGACATCGTCGCCCCGCATCGCGGTCGCGGCGCTGAATCCGCATGCGGGCGAAGGAGGGCTCTTAGGCACGGAAGAGATTACGGTGATCGGCCCGGCCATTGACAAGGCCCGGGCCAACGGAGCGAAAGTGACGGGACCCTTCCCGGCCGACACGTTGTTCATTGCTGCCAGACGGGGTGACTTTGACGGTGTGGTGACGATGTATCACGATCAAGGACAGATTGCCCTCAAGCTGCTCGGATTTGACAGAGGCGTCACCCTCGCCGGTGGACTGCCAGCCGTCATCACAACACCCGCACACGGCACAGCCTTCGACATCGCCGGAAAAGGAGTCGCGAACGTGGGAGCTCTTTGGGAGGCTTTTTCGGTCGCCCTCCGAATGACTGCGCGCTAATTTGCTCGTGATGAGAGTCTCGTGGAGACTCGCCCGCCGCTTTCGCCCGGGATCCACGTCGCCGTAGTTTACTCGGGCACCAAAGCAATAGCTTCAATTTCCACTTTCAATCCCTTACCCAAGCCTACTTGCACGAGCGTTGATGCAGGCGGCCCCGATTGGTTAAGGTAACCTGCGCGAATCCTGCGAAGCTCGGCAGTATAGGCTATGTCGGTAACATAGTAGTTGATCTTCACGATGTCATCGAACCTGGCGCCTGCTGCCTTTAGGCAACGGCCGATATTTTCAAAAGTGTTCTTGGTTTGTGCCGCAAAGGCCTCAGGCATTTGTCCACTTTGATCAGCTCCTCCCTGACCGGAAATGAAGATCATTCTTCCGGAGCCGGAGCTCACCACCTGAGTGTAGCCGGTTGGTTTAGGCACACCTTCGGGATTGAGGAATTGCTTCTTTGGCCTTTGAGGCGGCCCCGCTGCCGCTAGAACTCCAGCCATGGTTAGAGTGACGATCAGGACCGAGGAGTAAACTTGCATGGATATCTCCTTTCAAAGGCACTTCTTAAGCGTCGGTATGGTTTGCGAGAAACAGCCCTGGATTCCGGCTTTCGCCGGAATGACGGCTTGGCCAGGTTCGGTCAACTCGGCGGCACGAACCTACTTCGATGGCTTGGGGCTCTTCAAACTGCCGTCGATTCCCGTTCAGCCTTGGAACGTCCGACACAGTGTATCGCAGAGAGCGGACGAGACCAGAAGGCTTTTCGGTTGCCTGTGCCGTGCGCGCCGACTAGACTCTGGGCGTCTGCCGTTTCAAATTACGCTAGAGACCAAACAAGGAGAATGCTTGTGACTAATCTCAACCGATCTCTCGGGATATTAATGGTTACATTGAGTTGCCAAATGCTCTTGACTGTTATGACCCAGGCTGCACCGCAACCCCAGATTCGCAAGCAACCCTTTGGGACTACGACGGAGAAGAAGTCAGTCGATCTCTATACGCTGACCAACATCAATAGTATTGAGGTCAGCATCATGACCTATGGGGGCATCGTGGTTTCCCTCAAGGTTCCTGACCGCAAGGGACAACTGCAAGAGATAACGTTGGGTTACGACACCCTAGACGGGTATCTGAAGAACAACAGTCCTTACTTCGGAGCCTTGATCGGTCGCTACGGCAACCGGATCGGCAAGGGCAAATTCTCCTTGGGTGGACGGGAGTATCGCTTGGCGACCAACAATGGTGAGAGTCATCTGCACGGTGGTGTCCGCGGTTTTGACAAAGCCGTATGGAAGCAAACCGAGGTGCGTGGGCAGAAGAGTGTTGGACTCAAGTTGGATTACGTCAGTGCTGACGGCGAGGAAGGTTATCCGGGTGCATTGACTGTCACCGTTTTTTACACTCTGACGAATGACAACGAACTGAAGATTGAGTATGCGGCCACCACCACCAAGGAAACCATTGTGAATCTGACCAATCATGCCTATTTCAATCTCGGTGCGGACGCCAACATCCTCAAGCATGAAGTGATGATCAACGCGGATCGTTTCACACCGATCAGCGAGGCATTCATACCGACGGGCGAACTGAAGAACGTGAAGGGGACGCCGATGGACTTTACCACGCTGACGGCGATTGGCGCGCGCATCAACCAGAAGGATGAACAACTGATTCGCGCCAACGGCTATGATCACAATTGGGTCTTAAACCGAAAGGATGGCAGCCTTTCGCTCGCGGCTCGAGTGGAGGAGCCCACCAGCGGTAGGGTGTTGGAAGTCTTTACGACAGAGCCGGGCGTGCAGTTCTATACGGGCAACTTTCTGGATGGCACCATCAAAGGGAAAGCAGGCAAGGTGTATCAGCAACGCGCCGGGTTTTGCCTGGAAACCCAACACTTCCCGGATTCACCAAACAAGCCAAACTTCCCATCGACGATCCTGAAGCCGGGCCAGAAATACGCGACGACGACTATTTACAGGTTCGTCGTCGAATAGAAAGCAGATGCAAGCTGGTGCGTGCAACGCAGGAGTGGTTCGTATCCCGACCGCCTCTCAAACCGAGCTTGCTGCTGTGTGTTGCATTGTAGTTTTCGCACTTGGACTACCTACTCGTTGAATCGTAATCCAAAATGTTTTTTCGCATGATGGGCCAATCGTATGCATTTCCCCGGAAGCTATTGCCACCAATCATCAAGCCAGTCCCATCGCAGACAATAAGTCCCCGTCCAAGTTCGACCACGCCAAATAGTGTAATTGTAACAGTCGCGTAGTTTGGATGTTGCTTGTTGATTCCAAACCAATCGGAGCTGTGGAAGCCGCTTAGTTGAAGAATCGGGCGGAATGAGGCAGGCTCTTTGGCTGAAAAGTAGTAAACCGTATCTGCTCTTTCCCCACAAACATAGAGAGAAGTTATTCCTCCCGTAATTCGATGATCCAAAAGCCTAACCGCTGGGACAGCATCGCGCACAAACAGCTCCCCGACACAATTTTCCTTGGCCGCTTGAAACTCAGCACCACTCTCTTTCATGACCCTAACCGATGTGACACTTGCTGCATCCAACTTATTGAACAGTGAGCCGAATAACGCATTGCTGAAGAAATAAGCAACTCCTCCGTCGCCAACCCATTTTCGAAAGACAGACAGATGAGCAGAAGAGACCTCTGTTTCGCTCCTCTTTCTGAAAATCACCATTCTCACTTTTAGGTTGCCGAGGCGTAGTAAGTCATCAATGGACTGAAAATCAAAGTCTTCAATAACTCCCGCCTGATTTGGTCGATTCGGTTGCATCGTTCCCTTCTCTTGGGATGCGATCATCGCGAGTCTAGGTAAGATGATTGGTTGGACAACTACCGCCAGGACACAAAATACAGTAACGTAAAAACGTTTCATTAACCTCTCCCTGTTCTGAGACGTGGTGCTCGCACAAGAGCCTCCTCAGATCACGGTGCCCTCTTTCTTGATCTCGGCGATCTTGGCAGGATCCATGTGGTCGCCGTGAATGTCTGCAATGAAGATCACGTCAGCCTTTGGCAAACCCGTGTAGTCTCCCTGGCTCCAGCGATCCACATGAATGACCTTGCCGCCAAACTCCAACATCACGCTGGCATGTTTGATCGGTGTGATCTTCAAAGGTCCCATGGAAGTCGAGATAGTGTCGCCCGTTGCGGCGGCAAGCCGCGGCATGACGCCGGCAAACAGGAAGGGAAGAAGCCGTCTCAGGTTCATTATGCACGTTCCAGGTATTGTGAAGAGAATGGAACTCTGCTTTCGATGATACGCAAGATGTCCTCCCTCTACTCGCTGACCGGAAGTCCTTACCCCCACCAGGTTTCGCCGGGTGCGAGATGAGCACGGGCAATGTCGGGATTCAGTTCAACGCCGTAGCCAGGCTTGTCTTGGATAGTGAAATAGCCATTCTTGAAAATGGGTTCTTCATGAACCACCAGGTCCTGCCACCAATCGATGTATTTTGCGAGCTCATGAACCCGAAACGTTCGCATCGAGGCGGAAGCGTGCGCAGATGCAATCGTGCCGATCGGGCTTGCTGGATTGTGGGCCGCAGTCCAAATGTAATAGGAGTCGGCGAGGTCGGAAATGCGCTTGGATTCAAGCAGCCCGCCTGACTTGGGGATGTCGATGTGGACGACATCACAGGCTTGCAATTCAATGAGCTCGCGGAACTGATGGCGGGTATACAAGTTTTCCCCGGTGCAGATGGGAACGTTGACAGACTGCGTCACACGCGCCATAGCCTTGGGGTTCTCCGGCGGAACAGGATCTTCCAGCCACATCGGCTTCACCGGCTCCAGCGCACGAGCCAGTTGGATGACATCCCGTGTGTCGTAACGCCAGTGGCATTCGATGCCGAAGTCGATGTCGGGCCCCAACTCCTCACGTACAATTTCCATGCCTTTCACGATGCGCCGAATGTCCTTGCTCGTGAGCCCGCGCGTGTAGCGATCGTGCCCGGGTTCCTCGAACTGGGGATCCGCGGCCACCGGAACGCCATCGCCCTGAAACTTGAAGGCTGTCCAGCCGAAAGGCTCCGCACGGGCTCGTTGCACTAGTTCCCTCCATGAAGCAGGATCGTTCACGTTGGTGGGGTTCTGCATGGTGCGGTAGAAACGTACCCGGTCGCGAAAGCGTCCGCCGAGTAGATTGCAGACGGGAGTCTCCAGAATGCGGCCAGCCAAATCCCAAAGTGCAATTTCGATACCGCTGGCAACGGTGACGGTGACACCCGCAATGGCGCCTGCGCCGGCGTTCCTCATCAGCACTTTGGTGTATAGCTTGTCCACGTTCAACGGATCCTCGCCGATCAGGTGCTGCTTCATGATGTTCTGAATGACGTCCTTCACACCGGCTCCCCAGTAAGCCTCGCCAATGCCATAGAGACCCGCGTCGGTTTCGATCTTGACCAGATTCCAGTCCCAGGTCCCGCGCACGATCATGCATTTGACATCCGTGATCTTGACTTTGCGCTTCAGTGCCGCGGCGAGCTTGGCGTAAGGGGCGGGAAAGAGTGCAGCGCCCGCCGCTGCGGCCGCCGTTTGCAGAAAGCGCCTGCGGTGATGAAGTCTCATGCGATGCCTCCATTGGAAAACGCGCGGTTCAGAGCGGCCCCCTTTCCTGACTGCAAGGATCAGGGAGTCGAACTTGTTTCGAGTTGGGGCTGAGGATAGAACCCCCTCTCAATCTCCCCCTTAGGCGCTTCGCAAGGGGAAGAAAAGATTCCTCGGTCACTTCTTCTCAGTGCCCTCCAACGGGGCGACACCTTTTGGCGCGCCTTCGGAAGGCGTGCCCCCAAGGGCGGCGCGGGCTCCGGACCGAATGAGAGACGTTTCACCCGGCGCTTGAAAGAAATTAAAGCCGGGACGATTCCTCCAGGCCAGCGGGCCACCCAACGACTTGCCATGCTTCAAAGTCAAATCATGGACCTTCGTGAGCATTGCCTCATATTGTGGATCCCCTTGACGAAGCCCGGAGAAGCTTGACAGGTCTGTGCTGGCAGCAAAAACGGCATCGACTCCAGGCAAGGCGGCGAGTTGCTCTGCAATGGCTACACCAGCAGGGGATTCGATCATCGCTATGATCATAATGTTGTCGTTGGCTATCCTGCGATAGTCGCTGCCCCACAGCGAGCCGTACTGCCCTCCACCCTGGCTGCGCGCGCCCAGAGGCGGATACTTTGCAAACTTGATGGCTGCCTTCACTTTTTCCAGACTCTCGACCATGGGAATGATAATTCCCAACGCGCCGATATCGACGGCTTTCTGGATGTCTCCCTCCGTTGCATCAGGGACACGAATGAACGGCATGGCTGCAGAGCCACGACAGGCCCAAATCATGCGAGCCACTTCTGAATAAGACAGTGGGCTGTGTTGCATCTCAATCCACAGGAAATCGAATCCGGCCCCGGCCATGGCGCAATAGATGTCGGGATCAGACGAAGAAACCGTTCCACCAACCACTTGCTTGCCTTCCTGGAGCTTGAGTTTAACGGTATTGAAGATGCGTGGCGTTGCCGTGGCCACATTCGTAAGTGTCTGTGCTGCCACCAAACCGGGCGCCAGAAGGGCAGCAAGTAACAGGATTCGAGGAATCATGATTTGTCTCCTTCGCTCTACCAAAGGGTTTGAAATGGAGTGCCTGTCAACTCAACGGACGGAAACGCTTTGGCGGGTGCCTGGCGAGCGAACCCGTGAGCGGCTCCGAGCCTTTTCCCGTCCTGAGGGTAAATTCAAAAGGGAGCTGCAACGTATCGCAACACCAAAAGTGCGTCAATGCCCGATTTGGCCAAGGTGGAAGGATCGTGGAGGTTTAGCTTATGCGGCCAAGACGATCTGTGTCTGAAAGCTCATCGAATTCGACCCAGGCGGGAGCCGACTCATCGCCACCTGAGAAAAAGCCGTGCGGCTCTGCCATCAGGGCAGACTAAGGCGGGGCACAGAGAAGTGCTTATCGGCAATCGCTACTGCTGGACCGGAACTGGCGCTGCACCGGATTCTGGTGCACCCTGGCGGGTCCGCGCCCTTTCAGCACGCTCCTCCACCAAGGTGTAGAGAATGGGAATGAAAACCAGCGTGATGAGGGTTGACGTCGTGAGGCCTCCCAGGATGACGCGGGCCATCGGAGCCTGAACCTCGCCACCCTCGCCTAGTCCCAACGCCATGGGTACCAGACCAAGAACGGTTGTCAGCGTTGTCATCAAAATCGGTCGCAGACGCCGCCGCCCACCCAATTCCACTGCTTCGCGAAGCGACATCCCTTCTTCCCGACGCAATTGGTTGATGCAATCCACCAGAACAATGGCATTGTTGACCACAATGCCAGCCAGAAGAATGGTGCCAATGAACGCCTGGATGTTGAATGTGGTATTAGTGAGAAGGAGAGCGAGCACGATACCAATCGATGCGAGAGGGATAGAGAACATGATAATCAAAGGATCGCGCAGCGATTCAAACTGAGCTGCCATCACCATGTAGACCAGCACAATCGCTAGCAGGAGACTGACCATGAGCTCTTTGAATGCCTTCTCTTGTTCCTCGAGCTCACCACCCATGGAAATACTGAAGTCGCGGGGCAACTCCAATGTCCTGGCCTTGGACTCCACCTCCCGCATCACGCTGCCCAAGTCACGATTGGCAAGATTTCCGGAAACTGTGATCACTCTTTCCTGGTCTTCGCGCTCGAGTGAGACCGGGCCTTGCGTTTGTTCCATTGAGACGAGGCTTCCAATGGGAAGCGTCTTGCCTAAAGGTGTATTGATGGGAATCTGCGGTATGAATTCCAAACGGTTACGATCGCTCTTGACCAGGCGTACCAGGATGTTGTACTCATCGCCTCCGTCGCGATACATGGATGCCCTTGTCCCCCCCACCGTGGTTTGCAGGGCACCGGCCAGCTGTGAAACATTCAATCCCAACACCGAGGCCTTGTCGCGATCCACCTTGATGAGCACTTCCGGCAAGCCTTCCCGGCGGCTGATCTGAGCGTCAGCCAATCCCGGTGTCGTGTCCATGTAAGTCTTGACGTTCTTCGCCAGTTCGGTTGCAGCGGGCAGATCGTGCCCTCGGATCAAAACGGAAGCGCGATCCCCGCCCGTGCTGGAGAAACGCTGCATAAAGTTGCTTCCCGCGGAACGCGTGCGCACGATCATTCCCGGTTGAATGTTCAGCTTGGGTCTCAGTGCGGTGGCAATCTGCTGAGCGGTACGCTGGCGATTGTCGCGGTCTACCAGTTGCACCCGGAATTCGGCGGTATTCACTGAGGAAGGACGCCCCCCGCCTCCCCCGCCACCCGGGCCACCACCAATCTCAGTCATGATTCGCAGAGTTTCCGGCACATTCTCGCGGATGATGCGCAACAACTGTTGTGCCACCTGATCGGTGACCTCGATGCGTGTCCCGGAGGGCAGTTCCGCATCAACACGAATCTCACCCTCGTCGGTTTCGGGCATCAGCTCAAAGCCGACAAATCGGCCCAGGTATAAGCTTGCGACGACTACGAGTCCTGAGAACGCGACGATTGTTTTGCGGTGGGTGAGACTCCAGTGCAGGATTCCCTGATACTGCGCGTCAAGCTTGTCCAGCACACCCACCCACCATTCGATCACAGCGTGGGCCCACGGGTGGCGTTTGGCGTCGGGCTCGCGATGCCGCAGCATCTTGGTGCAGAGCAGGGGAATAATGGTGAGTGCCACAAACAAAGAAACAAACTGCGCAAACGAGACCACATAAGCCAGTTGCTTGAACATCACTCCCGAAAAGCCCGTTAGAAACACCAGCGGCACAAACACGGCGACGGAGGTGAGCGTGGAAGCCATGATGGCTGTTCCGACCTCAGAAGTACCTCGAATCGCCGCTGACTTGATGGGCAGTCCTTCGTCCCTAAATCGGAAGACGTTGTCTAAAACGACAATGGCGTTGTCGAGCAGCATGCCCACGCCGAGGGCCAGACCGCCAAACGAAAGAGTGTTCAGCGTAAAGCCGTAGAAGTACATCAAGGCGAAGGTGGCAATGATCGAAATGGGGATCGTGATGCCGATAATTAAAGTGCTGTTGATATTACGCAGAAAGAGAAAGAGGACCAGAACCACCAACGCCGAGCCGGAGATGGCTGAATCACGGACATTAGCGATGGATCGCTGAATGAAGATGGCGGAATCCATCGTCGCGACAATGGTGAGATGGGAATAATCTTGCCGGATCTTCTCAAGTTCCTGATGCACGGCCTTTGCGACTTGCACCGTGTTAGCGCCTGCCTGTTTGCGAACTGAAAGGCGCAGGCCCGGCTGGTCGTCAACACGGACTATTTGGCGGATCTCTTCGTGAGAATCCTCCACGCGCGCGACATCGCGGATGTAGATGGGAATGCCATTCCTGGCGGTGATCACTACATTCCGGATCTGATCGACGGACTGGAATTCTCCTTGTGTTCGCAGCAGCAGCTCGTACTTGCCTTCCTCAACCGGACCAACCGGAAGATTAAGGTTCTCCCGCCGCAGAGTGTTGGTGACTTCCTCGGGTGAGATATTTAGAGCACGCAGTTTTTCCAGAAACATGTCCACATGGATTTCACGACGCAGCCCGCCTCGGATCTCGGCAGCGGCGACGCCGGGAACGCGCTCCAGCCGATACTGAAGCTGTTCTTCCATGAGATGCCGCAACGCCAGGGCATCCATTTCGCTGCTGGCCACGGCAAGAAACATGATGGGGAATTGCGTGGTGTCGAACTTGAAAAGCGTCGGAGGATCGGCATCCTCGGGCAGGATGCGCCGCAGGCGATCCAGTCGGGTTCGCACGTCACTGGCAGCTTCGTTCAGATCTGTGCCCCACGTAAAGCTGATGCGAACGGAGCTTTGCCCCTCGGAGGAACTCGACCGGATTTTCTCCACGCCGGCTAGCGCACCGACGGCCTCTTCAATGGGTCGGGTAATGAGCGTCTCCATCTCTTCCGGTGCTACACCCTGGTAGGTTGTGGCCACGGTCAGCGTTGGAAACTCCATCTCTGGCATGAGGTCGACGGGCAGCCTAAAGAAGGCGATCGCGCCGAGCAGGAGAATTGTGGCGATCATCATGTAGGTGGTGACCGGCCGGTTGATGGAGAACTCAACGAGCTTCATGCACCCTCCTTCTTCTGCGCCTTCTGTGCCGTGCCTGAAGGCTTCTCCGATCTCAGCCGCACCTTGTCTCCGTTTTTCACCAGGTTCACACCCAGGGTGATGACTATCTCTCCTTCTTTGAGCCCGCTGATCACTTCCACCTCTCCGCCTTGGCTAACGCCTGCATCCACAGCCTGGAACCGGGCAGTGTCTTCCTGCAGTTTGAAGACGCCACGCTGCTGTTCGTGGCTTACCAGAGCTTCACGGGGAACCAGCAGCGTATTGTGCCTCGTGCCCAGGTCCAGCTCGACTCGTGCGAACATCTCAGCCTTGAGCAGCATGTTTGGGTTGGGCACCTCAACCTCAACCGAACCAGTCCGGGTTGCTGGGTCCAGAATGGGCGACAGTCGAATCACGCGGCCTTTGAACTTCTGGTCGGGATAGGCATCAAGAACGATGCCGGCTTCAAGGCCAGCGCGAATTTTAACCAGGTCTTTCTCAGGAGCATTGATTTCCATAACCATGGTTGAAAGATCAACCAGAGAGACGACCGGCATGCTTGGGTTCACCAAGGCGCCGTTGTCCAGGTGGCGCCTGCCCACCAAACCCGAAATGGGCGCAAGAATTCGGGTGTTGTCCAGACGGACCCGGAGTTCGCGCAGTTCAGCCTGAGCTTGATCAATCTGGGCTTCGGCCAACTTCTCCTGAGCGATGGCGCCACGGTAGCGCGCTTCAGCCGTGTCGAGATCACGGCGGGGAATCAGCTGGTTCTCGTGCAGTTCGATGGTGCGGTCCAGTTCCTTCTTAAGAATTTCCAGGTCGGTCTGCTTCTGGCTCAAGCTGGCCTTCGCCACTTCAAGCGCTGCGGCGGCGCGGTTTACTTGCTGCCGGACTTCGTCTTCGTCGACTTTGGCAATCAGCGTTCCCTTTTGAACCCAATCGCCAATTTCGACCTGAAGCTGATCTATTCTCCCAGTCATCTTGGAAACCACGTCCACCTGGGCGACCGGCTTCAGTGCTCCAACCAGAAAAACCTTTTCATTCAGGGGACCCATCCTCACTTTGCTGATCTCTACCGTAGGCATGGCAATCCTGGGGGCTGCAGCCGGTTTAGCCTGCTGTTTGAGAGCCTGACTGACACGGTATCCCAGGAAAACGGTCAGGATGACAACGATAAGAATAACGATCCATTTCTTCATTCGAGATGTTTCCGATCCAGAGGGGATGTAACGATGTTTCGATAGTAAGCCAGGTTGGCGGCTTTTGCCTAATCCAACTTTGGATCACGCTGCATCCATGCCTATTGGCTGTAACAGTTTAAGGACGATGCGTTCAAGCTCCTGGTTTCAATTAATTTCTTACCGGCTGCCCGAACCTTGTTGCCAGGCAAAGGCCGTGATAAAAGGACTTCGACGATCGAGGCTAATAAAATGTTTACCTGTGACAAACGCCGTCTTCTGGTGGTGATTTGCGCCATTTTAGAGGTGACCCTGCTGCGGCAGGACCTCCTCGCGCAAGCTGGGGCCAAGGAGGCCCCAGCAGCGCGGCTTACTGAGTTGAGCCGGTCCATTGAGGACCTATCGGACTGGGTATCTCTTGCAGTGGTTCAAGTATTTGCGTCAGGTTTTCGGGTGAATCCCGACAGCGGTTCTTCCGAACCTGGCCTGATTAGTAAGACTCGGAACGTGGGTTCTGGTGTGGTAATGGACTCCGAGGGCCACGTGTTGACCAATGCCCACGTGATTGCGGGGGCTGCAGCGGTTGAGGTTTTGCTGCCGGCGCTATTCGAGGCTGGTTCGCCCCGGCAGTCGATTCTCAAAGGGCGTGGCAAGAGGTTTTCGGCCGAGATCGTTGGTGTCGATTCCGATACGGACTTGGCTGTCTTAAAGGTCCCGGAGAAGGGAATCCCATTCTTATCCTTCGGTGATTCTGACCAAGTGAGGCAGGGGCAGCTGGTGTTGGCATTTGGCAGCCCGCTGGGATTGGAAAACTCTGTAACGATGGGTGTTGTCAGCGCCACTGCGCGCCAGTTGAGGCCGGAAGATCCGATGATCTACATCCAAACGGACACTCCAATCAATCCAGGCAATAGCGGTGGCCCGCTGGTGGATTTGCTGGGTCGTGTTGTTGGTATCAACACCTTTATTCTGTCGCAGTCGGGTGGCAGTGAGGGCATCGGATTCGCGGCGCCAAGTAACATTGCGCAAAACGTGTTCGCCCAACTCCGCAAGTCTGGACAAGTACGGCGGGGAACCATAGATGCGCATGCGCAGAGCATCACCTCGGAACTGGCTCAGGGATTGAATCTAGCGAACGACTGGGGCGTGATTGTGAGCGACGTCCTTCCGAGTGGATCGGCAGCTCGCGCCGGATTGAAGGAAGGAGATATCATCCTGACACTCAACGGGAAGGTGATGGAGAATGCCCGGCAACTGGAAGTGAATATATATCGACACGCGATTGGAGAGCGCGTTGCGCTGGAAGTGCTGCGTGGAGCTGCGAAACTGAAGGTCGATGTTGCCGTTGCGGCGAGAGATCCCGACCCTGAGCGGTTCAGCGCCAGCGTGAGTGTCGAGAAAAACCGGGTGCAACGATTCGGAGTATTGGGTATCACCCTGGATGCCAAAACCGCTGGCGAACTTCCACCGCTGCGAAAGCACGAAGGGGTCCTGGTTGCGGCCCGGGTTGCTACCTCCTTTCCAGGTGAGGAGCAGTTGCTTCCTGGCGACGTGATTTATGCCGTGGGTCGCGTGCCGGTGAAGAACTTGGACACCTTGCGATCGACCGTCAGCGGCTTGGATTCAAACAGACCGGTTATTGTGCAGCTCGAGCGCCAGGGGAGAGTGCGCTATGTGACTGTTTGGCTGGAGGATAGCCAACGCCGCTGATGAATCGAATCGACTTGGATTTCCTGTTTCCCGTCGTCATTCCCGCGAAGGCGGGAATCCAGTCGATGCTTTGCAGGCAACACAGGTCGCTAAGGCGAAACCGAACTGGATTCCGGCTCCGTGTGGGACTGCTGTCCCGCGCTTGGCCCGGAATGACGAGTGATTGGAAGTGAAATACTCAAATCATCGTGAATCGGAGGCAGACCGAATGGCGCTGAATACCAAGCAGATTGCAGTGCTTCTCTTCTTTGTCTTGTTACCGGGAAAGACCCCAGCTCAGGCGAAGTATGACTTGCTGCTGCGTGGAGGACATCTTATCGATCCCAAGAACAAGATCAGTGCTGTTCGCGACGTCGCCATCCTGGATGGGAAGGTGGCTGCCGTGGCCGCGAACATTGCTCCGGCTGAAGCGTTCAAAGTTGTGGAAGCTTCGGGGCTTTACGTGACGCCTGGATTGATTGACATCCACGTTCATGTCTACACCGGAACGGGCGAGCGCAATTCGTACGCAGGCGACAATAGCGTGCCCCCGGATGGGTTTACTTTCCGTGTGGGCGTGACAACGGTGGCCGACGCCGGATGCGCGGGTTGGCGAAATTTTGAGGATTTCAAGGAACGCATCATCGACCGCTCCAGGACGCGGGTTCTCGCATTAATCAACATAGTTGGCAACGGGATGCGTGGTGGAAAGTTTGAGCAGGACCTCGCGGACATGGAGGCGAAGCCGACAGCGGAGATGGCGCTGCGACACAAGGGCCTGATTGTGGGCGTCAAGACGGCGCATTACGGCGGACCGGAATGGAAACCTGTAGAGCAGGCGGTGGAAGCTGGCACGATGGCAAACATCCCGGTTATGGTGGACTTTGGAAGCAATCTTCCGGAGCGCCCGATTGGAGAGTTGCTGACCAAAAAGCTGCGCCCCGGAGACATCTATACGCACGTGCACTCCGGGAACCGCCTTGAACAGGATCCTTCCGGCAAAGTGAATTCGGCGCTTTGGGAAGGCCGAAAGCGCGGCGTGTTCTTTGATGTCGGCCACGGAGGCGGCAGCTTTTTGTGGCGCGTTGCCGCTCCCGCGGTCAAGGAAGGGTTCTTGCCCGATTCAATCTCAACCGATTTGCATATCGGCAGCATGAATGCAGGTATGAAAGACATGCTGAATGTTATGGACAAGTTCCTGGCACTGGGAGTTTCGCTCGAAGACGTGATTCTACGCTCTACCTGGAATCCCGCGCGCGAGATCAAACATGAGGAACTAGGGCATCTCTCGGTGGGAGCTTTAGCCGACCTTGCTGTGCTGCGCGTGGAGAAAGGCAACTACGGATTCGTAGACATGTACGGTGCGCGACAGAAGGGAACGCAAAAGCTAACCTGCGAGCTAACACTTCGCGAAGGGAAAGTGGTCTACGATCTCAACGGTCTGACCCGCCCTGATTGGAACACTTTGCCAAAGGACTACCGGGCCATCGGTGACCCCCGCTGGGATCGGATCAACGTCGGCGGACGCCGACAAAGACCACGGTAGGGACGATTGTCGAGAATTGTCTCCCCTCGGTCGTTCCACGAGAGTGGAATTCCTGCCCCCTGGCAGCGCGAGATTCAGTTGCGGAATAACCCATTCCACGCATCGGCTTGAAACCGAAGCATCAAACTCATCGTATTCATGCCAACGCCGATTGACCGCACGCCAGACAACGAGGAGTGAACAACAATGAGAAAGAGCCCCATCCTGTTCATAGGTATTCTTTTCACGGTTGGCTTGATTGGAGGTTTGATTGCCCGACCATCGACCAGCGAAGGGGATTGGCCTCGCTGGCGCGGCCCATTTGAAACGGGTATGGCGCGTGGCGATGCTCCTATCACCTGGGATGACTCTAAGAATATCAAGTGGAAGACTCCGATTCCCGGGCGTGGGCATTCCTCTCCCGTTCTTTGGGGTGATCAGGTTTTCGTGACCACCGCCGTTCCCATTGGTGCAGAACCGGAAGGGCAGAGACCCGTCAGTCCTCAGCCTGGGGCTGAACCAGGGGGCCGAAGGGGTGGAGGTGGCGGGGCCGGGCCGTTGGTGGACCACAAGTTCGAGGTGATGAGCCTTGACCGGAAGACCGGCAAGATCTTGTGGCAAAAAACTGCCCGCGTGGCGACACCACATGAAGGCTACCACCGCATGTATGGCAGCTTTGCGTCAAACTCGCCTGTGACTGATGGCAAGCACCTGTTTGCTTACTTTGGTTCGCGCGGAGTCTTTTGTTACGACTTGAAGGGAAAACTGATCTGGGAAAAGGACCTCGGGGTTCGCATGACAATGCGTCTGGGCTTTGGCGAAGGTACGGCGCCAGTGCTTTATGAGAATGCTTTGATCCTCAACATCGATCACGAAGGAGAGGACGTGATGGTGGTCCTCGACAAGAACACCGGCAAGGAATTGTGGCGTGTCAATCGCGATGAGCCAAGTAACTGGGCTGCGCCCCTTGTGATAGAAGTTCAAGGCCGGAAGCAGGTCGTCGTGAGTGCCACGCGCAAGGTACGGAGCTATGACTTGAAGACTGGTGAGGTCATTTGGGAATGCGCTGGACTGGGGACGAACACGATCCCGGCGCCTGTCCGGCAGGGCGACATGATCTATGTCATGAGTGGACATCGCGAGCCCAATCTGCTGGCAATAAAACTAGGTCGAAAAGGCGACCTCACAGGCACGGATGCCGTCGTATGGACGAATATCCGAGGTAACTCATACACGGCATCACCGGTGCTGCATGACAACAAGCTCTACTTCGTCACAGACAGCGGCATGGTGAGCTGCCTCGACGCGACTACAGGCAAGCCTTTCTACTCGCAGGTGCGCCTTCCGAAAGCCACAAATATCAAATCCTCTCCAGTGGGTGCGAACGGCAAACTCTATATATCCACCGAAGACGGTGATGTGGTTGTGTTGAAAATGGGTCAGACTTTTGAAGTCCTGGCCACTAACACGCTCGACGGACAATTCTTCATCGCAACGCCGGCGATCGCCGATGGTGAAATCTTCCTGCGCGGACAGGAAACCCTTTTTTGTATTCAACAGTCACGGTAAATCGGAGCGTTTTCATCTGCAGGTTGACTGTCCGGCAGTTTGACCTTTTGTTTCAGACTCATCAAGCCTGATTAGCGCTCTTAGAAACGCGTCTAAACCAACCGCTCTGCCGCATTTGGAGAAACTGTAGTCTAACCAGCAAATCGTAACCCTCATCTACTCTGATCACGGGGTTCGCATCACTCGTCTAATTGCATTCACGACGCGATCAAGACTGCGGCACTTCTTGTTCGCTCGTCTCTTACCCTCAGGTGTCAAGCGAACCCGCCCGCCGGTGGTTTTCAGACTGCGCCCAATCTGATGCCAACCCAGAGCCATCAGGGAGATTATCCGTGGGAATCGTTTATTTTGTGAACCTCCGACCTGTACCAAACGTCTAATGATTTGTGACGAGTGGCGCGCACGTCTAAGCGAATTGTGACGAGCCCCGACTGAGGCCTTTCCATGAGAAAGGACAAGACCATGCGTCATGCGGGTGAAGTGTGCGTATGTGGCAGGAATCGGGCCTACTGGTGCCAGATTCTAATCGGTTGTCTACTGCTCCCCGTCCTGTCAGTCACTCAGAGTTTGGCCTCGAACGAACGACAGAACCAAGATCCTATTCCTACCCATAATTCAGTCGAGCTGGATCCAACGCCTGGGGAGGATGTCACCAATCCGGATCCACTCCAGGAAATCGCACGACTCAACAGACTAGCCGAGCGCTGTTCTAAACAAGGCCGGTACGGAGAAGCCGAATCTCTTTATCGGAAGGCAATTGGTCTCAGTGAAAACACCTTCGGACAGAACTCCGAGACTGCGGGTTTACTCAACAACCTGGCCCTGATTCTGCGGTCACAGGCCAAGTATGGAGAGGCAGAATCGCTCTATAGGAAGGCGCTGCAGATCAATCAGAATCTTTTGGGAACTAAACACGCCAAAGTAGCCACAGTACTTCACAACCTCGGTGAGGTGTGCCGATATCAGGGAAAGTTTGCAGAAGCGCATCGTTTGTTAGAGCAAGCGTTGGAGATTCGAGAAGCCCGGTTGAGTGCAGACGACCCAGATCTCGCCTCAAGTTTTAACAATCTGGGTGCACTTTATTTGGATGAAGGTCAGTATTCCAAGGCTGACTCTTTCCTTCGAAAGGCGCTGGCTATTGCTGAAAGGAGCTCCGGCACAAACGATGCGGCTCTGGCGACAGCTCTTACCAACCTGGCACAACTCTACCGGCTTTTGGCCCAGTACAACTTGGCCGAGCCGCTCTTTCTCCGGGCACTGGCCCTTCAAGAAAAAGCGCTCGGTCCAGCACACCCCGAGGTCGCTTTAGTCCTCAGCAGTTTGGCAACACAGTACTATGATCAGAGCCGGCTTGGGCAGGCAGAGCGCTTGCTCAACAAGGCCTTGCGAATTCAAGAAGAATCGCTGCGACCGGTTCATCCAGACGTTGCCGCGACACTAAACAATCTAGCGGCAGTGGCGGCCGCGGACCACCAGTTGGATAAGGCTGAACGGCTCTACCGCCGAAGTCTTGCGATCGAGGAAGAGATCTTCGGTCCCGATCACCCCAGGGTGGCCGCCAGGCTTGCTAATCTGGCACAGGCTCTGATACACGGATCGTCCCATGTCAATCCCGAACCCCTTCTCCAACGGGCGCTTTCGATCCGGGAGAAGGCTCTGGGCCCCGAGCATCCGGACGTGGCACTGTCACTCAACAGTCTTGCTGACTTCTATCGCAACAAGAAACAATGGGGCTCAGCAGGACGTCTTCTGCAACGTGCTATGCAGATCGTGGAGAGCCACCTTGGGACTGAGCACCCTGATGTCGCCATTTCTCTGAATAACCTTGGGACACTCTATTTTGACCAAGGCAAATTCCGTCGTGCAGAAGCATCGCTCCAGAGGGCTCTAGCCGTGCGACAGAAGGCGCTAGGTGAAGAACATCTGGATGTTGCCCTGAGTCTCAATAACCTGGCGACTGTCTATAGCCGTCAAGAACAGTACGATAAGGCGAAGCCCCTGTTTGAGCATGCGCTAGCGATCCGGGAAAAGATTTTGGGACCCGAACACCTGGACAGTCTCTCCAGCTTGGCCAACCTCGCAGAGTTCTATAGGCTTCGCGGCGAGTTCGAAAGATCCAACGAGCTCTACGGGCAAATGGTAACGCGGTGGGAAAAGAAATCCGGATCCAATCAACCAGAAGTCGTGGCGGCATTGAAGGGATGGGCTTCAATGCTTCGAGAGGCAAAGCGAAGCAGCGCCGCAAAGGAAATTGAGCATCGTGTTCAGAGCATCCAGGAGGTCCAGCGCCAAGAACGGAACGGTGTGCGGTCGCTGGGTTTTCAGCAGTAGCAGTCCAGCTCCGAAGAAGGATTTGCTGCTTGCGCCTATGAATCAGCGGACGCGAATGTGTGCTTGCGCTGGGAGCTTTCGCGTTCATGTGGCGCAGAATATGTGGTGACGGTTATTCACTTGATTCCCGGCGGTTGCTCCTGCCGTTTGCATGGACAAATAATTCTGTGGACACATCGGTGGAATCTACTTCTCTTGAAGCATGCACTAAGGCTTCGCTGAGTGATTTTCCAGCCCCGTTGCAAGGAACCGCCAACCGGAGGGTGGGGCCGGATAATCCGGTTCATGCAGCACCCACAAATCCCACCTCCCACTCATCACTGGCTTGGTTGACACCCACTCAAATCGGTTCCCATCGACGGTAAAGGTCATTTTGTTAGCGCGGATTACTCCCGCTGTGCGCAAAGCGTATCCCTCGGTGGACGTCATCGAGCGTGAACTCTCGGGCCGGGGTACTGGTCCTCTGCGAACTGTTGGAGCTTGAGCGGAATCCCTGGAAACCATGAGACCCTGACTTTGGTCGATCCCTCGACCGGCTCCCAGACTTAGGTCATACCCAAAGTTCAACCCACGGGCCTTCTCGTACGATCGCTCATGAAGAGTCGTTTCCATTCCCGGTCTACCTGCAAACCTTGATTTGATCTCGGGGTTTGCGGCTCACTTTTCTGTGGCTAATTACATAGCACAGTGCTATTTTTATAGCATCATAAGGAGAATGATGAGGAACAAATCCCCAGAGGTGAATCTGAGCCGCCGCCAGCGTCAGATCATGGACATCCTTTATAGACTCAGGCAGGCAACAGTGGCTGACGTGCAGAAGCATTTGCCTAACCCCCCCAGCTACTCCGCCGTGAGAGCGATGTTGAGTGGACTTGAAGAGAGGGGATACGTCAAGCACATGGAAAAGGGTTTGCGATACGTTTACCTACCTAGAATAGTTCGAGAGAGAGCTAAGCGTTTCGCCTTGGCCCATCTGGTAGAGACCTTTTTCGAGGGGTCTGCCACGGAAGCTGTGGCTGCATTGCTCGACGTCTCCGCGTCGAACCTCTCCGATGAGGATTTTGATCGGCTAGCACGATTGATCGCGAAGGCCAGAATGGGGGAGATTTAATGGACTCGTTTGACGCGATAAGTTCTGAGATACAGTTACTCACACTCGTTAGTACTGCGACAAAAGCGACCATCCTTCTCATTGCCGGGCTTCTGCTGACTTTGCCTTGGAGTCGCCTCAGCGCGGCCACACGACATCACATCTGGAGTCTAACCGTGGTGGGGTTGCTGATTCTACCACTGCTCTCAGCGTCTTTGCCGTCCTGGGAAGCTCCATTTCTCTCCGTCCTATCTGCGAACGGCAGTGACCCAGATGGGCCCCCGCCTATCGAAAGACGGCAGGTGCCGACAAGCTACCGCGCCCTAGTTAAGCCGTCGATTCAAACCTTGGGGCCCGGAGCCGTGCTAGACGGTGCACCAAAGTGGAGTCAAGCAGTTGTCATCGGTTGGTTGTGCGGTGCGCTTGTGCTTCTGGCTCGTATACCGATTCAACGGAGGCAGGTCCGAAAGATCGCTCAAGAATCACAGATGCTCGATGACCCACGATGGATGGGTTTGCTAGAGGATCTGACAAATCAGCTTCGAATACGCCGGAGAGTTGTGCTCCTGCGTAGTAGCGATGAAACCGTCCCTGTGACCTGGGGCCTCTTCCACCCTGTGGTCTTGCTACCAGCCGGCGCCGTTATTTGGTCGGAGGAGCGTCGGCGTGTAGTGCTGTTGCATGAACTAGTTCACGTGGTCCGACTCGATTCCTCTAGCCAAGTCATGGCTCAGATCGCTTGCAGCTTCTACTGGTTTCATCCCCTCGCATGGTTAGCGTCCTCTCAAATGCGGAAAGAACGGGAACGAGCGTCGGATGACCAGGTTGTTTGCATGGGAATTCGTCCAACCGACTACGCAAGCCACCTGCTTGAGTTGGCTCGGCTGCTGAAGCCACAACGGAACTCGCTCTCTGCAACAGTCGCGATGGCTCATCGTCTAGAAATTGAACAGCGACTGTTGGCGATTCTGAATCCTAAGATTAATCACCAAACTCTGACTTGTGTACCGAGAAGCCTAATAGCGGCCGCCATCCTGGGTCTACTGCTCTCGATAGCCTCGGCCCACACTTCTGGCGATTCCAGACTACGAAGATTGCAGCCCCTGCCCGAACGCATCCAGAGACCCAAGGTAAATTGGTCATCAAACTTGGCTTCACCTACGTCTCGCGGAGCGATAGCGAATTCTGCGCCCAAGCCTGGCAAGAGTGATGCTTCCAAGAAACACTTTCATCAAGCAGCGTCCATCAAGAGTTCTCCTAGTGAACAAACTACAAGCGACGAGCGAGTCCTGTCGCGTTACGAACGTGCAGGGCCAATTTCAATCGATCGCGCATCTGAAATCAGAGAATTCCTTTGGGAGCATTGGCGGGGGCAACGGCTAGGACATCTCACTGTCACCAGACTCAATCAACTCAAGCCACAAGCCTCCGACTTCTGGGTTGAACCCGATGGCCAAGGCCGATGGATCATCGTAGTGGAAGCTAGTCTTCTACTCTCCTTTCTCGAGAACCGAAAGGAGTCTCACTACAATCACTCAACACAACATCGGGAACTGTTGCGTCTAATCAGACAAGAACCCTCCTTTCCCCCGGCATTTCCAGATCTGAAAAGGGATGTTTACGATTTGGTTGAGCGAATCGACTCATCGACACAACCCGTTGGGTCCACAATCCCGGAGGCTGAGGCTCACAATCCTTCAACTTACAAATTGCGGCTGATCAATCAAACTACGCAAAAGAAATGGATTTTCTGATGGAGGATGGCACTGTCTTGCTTACAAAACGTCCTGCTGCAATCAAATATGAACCTGTTGAGGAGCGACAGATGAGAAAATTGCCACTACGCTTGGTCGGAGTAGCTGCTGTGATGTTTCTTTTATCTGAGAACTCGGTCGCTCAAAGTAGCGATTTGGGCAGAATAGGCACGGTTCGGATCGCTCGCGTCATGCAAGAGTCTGCTGAAGGCAAACGAGCCTTTGAGACTTATCAAAAGAAATGGGCTGCAAAGGCGGAAGAAATCGAAAAGAAAAGGAACGAACTTCAGCTCTTGCAGAAGCAGTATCAAGATCAATCCAGAACGCTAAATGAAGAAATCCGTTCGACGATGGAAAAGACCATTGCAACGAAGAATACAGAGATCCAGAGAGCCCAGGAAGATTCTCAGAGGGAAATGGCCCTGGAGCAAAACGAGATTGCTTCACGTATCCTAAGCAGACTGGTTCCTGTGTTAGAGAGTTACTCGAAGGAGCAGAATTTCGCGCTAATCCTAAATCAAGATATTCCAGATCTGCTTCTCTATCTCTACGTCCGAAATGGAACGGATGTAACACAGGAGATAATTACCCGCTTTGATGCTACGCGAACCTTGCTGGAAACAAACAGCCCGAAACGATCCGGTCCGCCCATAGCGAGTCCAAAGCCAGCCGACAAGACGCCCTAGCGAATTCTCGGTGCAAAAATCGGTGCTTCCGCAATCTACTGTTGGTTACTCGTCTTCAACCCTTTTTTCGAAAAACACTTGCTCTCTATTGTGGGAACGAGAATTGGTGAAGGCAAATTCGGCAACAACCCATTCTTGCCTGCATGTTTACCCCAATCCGACCAACAATTGATGACGGAAGCACCGGATTTCAAACGGAGTTGGTGGGAAAACAGGATTCCGCAGCTGATCGAACCGTCTAACCTGGGCGTCCCGACCCCTGATGGCCTCAAGGTCTTTACTCAGCGGGGCAATGTTGGAATCGAAGGATCGTCTTGCGCGCTTTGGGATAGAGTAGGAAATAGTGATGCTCCTGGTAAGCCTTGCTGGTTCCAACGAAGCGGACAGGTTGTCCGTGCTCCGAGGGTTTTGAGAGGGACAGAGGACCCTTTCAAGACAGCATCTCACGTAACTGCCTTCGGGCCTGCAGAAGCCGGGTCTTGGAGGCGCCTTCGCTGATCCTCAGCGCAGCCGCGATCTCGCTGTGCTTGAGCCCTTCGACTTCAAACATCAATAAGACACTGGAATGACGCGGCTTTAGCCGACGGAGCGTTCTTTCGAGAGAAAGACGCAACGGGTGATCTTCAGTCACCACCCATTGCCTGGTCTTTGATTCACGTTCAGTGCCGAACTCTTGCGGTTCGGGACGGCGTATCCTCTGGCGGCGCAGATCGTGGCAGATGTTGATCAGAATGCGATACAGCCACGTGGAAGGTGCCGACTGGCCCGCGAACCTGGCCGCGCCACGATAAGCCCGCAGGAACGCTTCTTGCACGGCGTCCTCGGCGTCGTGAACATTCCCAACCCAATTCAGTGCGGTACGTCGCAAAGGGGAGCAATGCGCTTGATAGAGTTCCTCAAAGACAGGACGAATATCGGGTTCGCGTGACACCTCTTTTGGCAGGAGAGGAGTCGTCGAAACCGGCTGACGTGCTGACTGTTTCGGATGTGCCATAGAGATTGTGGCAGCTCGTTTTTCTACTGCAATGAGCGTCAATAGTTTCTTCCGAACTGCATGGAGCAAGCACGGTGCCACTTCGCTAATCGCTTTGGCGGGTTGACTTGTTTGGGATTTAACTGACTCGCTGGCCTTGCGCCTGTGCGGTGAACGTCCGTTGTTGGGATGCAAGCGTCCCAAGGGCGAACACTTGGAGCTGCCGGCAGCCTGCTTAGATTCCGTGGCTTCGGAGTTTGACCAACTGATCGACGGACAGATTCTTGTAACCCTGAGATTTCATCTTCTCGATGTATTCAGGGCTGACTCCATGATTCCGTAGGCGAACGAGTTGCTCAATCTCCAGGTTGGAGTAGCCGGCCTGTTTCAGTCCTTCGACAAACTCCGGACCCACGCCGTGGTCCCGCATCCGGATCACCTGCTCCAAAGGTATACGCTCGTAGCCCAGCGCGCGAAGCTTGGTCACAAATTCTGGCGTCACGCCATGGTCTCGCGTCCGAATGACTTCTTCGATTGGCAACGCGTCATAGCCGAGTGCTCGCAGGGCGCGAATGAACTCGGGGCTCACCCCATGGTCGCGGGTCTTGATCACCTGCTCGGCAGGAAGCTGCTGGTAACCCAATGTCCGCAGCTCTTCAATGAACTTCAAGCTGACGCCGTGATCGCGCATCCGAATGAGGTAATCGACTGAGCGCAACTTGTAACCAAGGGAAGCCAACCCTTTGATGTAATCCAACCGCACCCCGTGTGTTCCAATCCGAACCAACTGGTCCAGCGTCGGTTGTTCATAGCCCTGCGCTTTCAATTCGTCGAGAAGCGCGAGCCCGACATCATGCATGGCGAGCGAGAACTGCTGCTCTGCCGAGGGGGCCGCAAAACCACGTTGCTTCAAGGCGGCGGTAAAGGCCGCATCAGGAGAAAACGAGAAGTGGCCAGAGCCCTTTCCTGCTTTGAACCACCCTTCGCAATTCAAGCTGCCTGCCTCACGTCTGATTTGAAATCGAACCGCCGTACCGTCGGAGGAGATTTGAGCTTGTGACAGGCCCTGCAATTGTTCCTTGAGGATTGCCTGAGAGCTGTCATGCCTGCCTCCGCCGTCGGACTGGTGGCGCAACGTCAGAGAGGCAGGCATTGGCGCTGGATTGAATTCCAACAGCCACTGTCCGGTGAAGCTTTCCTGAGCCTGTACCAACATGGTCGACACACAGAGAACGGAAACAACCTGCAGGCTGGCGCACAACGAGATCTTGCGGTGGGAATGACAAGTCAGAGTCCACATAGTCTTCCTCCATCGTTTCACGGAACGAACAGAATCATGGCTCACTGGCCTCAGAACCCAGCCATTCTCATCTTCATTAGCTGGTCGAGAGACAATTTCTGAAACCCTTGTGACTTCATTCGTTGAATGAACTCGGCGTTTACACCATGGCTGCGAAGGCGGATGAGCTCATCAAGGGAGACTTTGTCATAACCCTCCTGGCGGATTGCCTGAATGAATTCCGAATTCACCCCATGATTGCGGAGCTTAATCAGTTGCTCCAGCGTCAAGCCACTGTAGCCAAGCGGTTCCAGCGTCTTCGCAAAATTGGCGTCCACTCCGTGCTGCCGGGCTTTGATGAGTTCGTCTAAAGACAGCCCCTTGTAGCCGGACGCCTGCAGCTCTTCGATGAAGTTGCTATCAACGCCATGCATGCGAGCTTTGATCACGTCGTCCAAGGTGAGTTGCGCATAGCCCAGCGACTGAAGCTCTTTGACAAATGCGGGGCTTACACCATGCTGGCGCGCCTTGACGAGCGCCTCCCACGGAAGCCGAGGAAAGCCCGCTGCACCCATTTCGCTCAAAAATTGAGGCGTGACGCCATGCATTCTGAGCTTGAGCAATTCATCGATTCCAAGGTTTGAATATCCAGAAGCTTTCAGACCGCGTATCAGATCGGGATGGACGCTGTGGGAACGCAGTTTCAAGAGCTGTTCGACTGGGAGATTTGCTAGCCCCTCGCTTTTCAGGCCTTCGATGAACTCGATACTGACGCCGTGACTCTTGAGGTCGATCAGTTGGTCGACCGTGAGGTTTGTATAGCCCAGTCGACGTAGTTCAGCGATGTAGTCACCTTTGGCCGGAGCGCCTGTTTGCTGGCTCGAAGAGCTGCCGGCACTCCGAGTCTGCTGGGCATTGGTGTTTGTGTTCTGTAGATATGCATAGACACCGGGCGACAGGCGGGCTTCGACACGATGCGTAGCTTCCTTCTCAGCGTGCGCTTCCACATCCAGCGTAGCAACACTGCGACTCTCCAGCGTGGAATGCTCTTCACGTGAGCGGGTTGAATTTGGTGCTGGCAACAGATCCACTTCCACCGAAGGTTCTTTCAATCCCTGCGTACTTTGTAGGACCTCGGGTGCTTCGAGAAGCACAGCCCCACCTTGTCCAAAGAAAACGTCGCTCCGTGTTCCAGCCGCAAGACCTAAGAGGCTTGCCACTACCATGACACCGGTGAGCCAAGGGCTGGGTTGGGTCTTCATGGGCTGGGAACGGCCGAGCAGCCGCTCGATGCGAGCCAGCAATGATCCTCCGTTCGCAGCCAGAGCGAGCTGCGGGCCATCGGCACGCAGGGTTTCAAGCTCAGCCAGTGCCCGTGAGTAGCCCAGTGCGTCACCTTGAACGGCAACAGCCAGATCGTCGCAACAATGTTCTCGCTCCATTCGCATTTGCTTCGAAACCCACCAGACAGCCGGATGGTAGAAGAGCAAGGTCTCGACGGCGGTTTGCAAGAGGTTCACCAGATAGTCGTGCCGGCGGATGTGCGCCAGTTCGTGAGCCAGAATGGCTTCGAGTTGTTGCGCCGTAAGCCCGGTCAGAGTACTGGCCGGCAAAAGGATTACCGGCCGAAGCCAACCAATCACTGTTGGAACTTGAACGCAGGCTGATTCCAGCAAGAGCACCGTCTTCTTCACCTGCAGCTGCTGGCAGAGCCGCCGCAGCTTTTCCTGCCATTGCGTGCCGGTCGGGACGGTACGATGCCTCCTGAGGCGTTGCGTGTAGAAAAAGCTGCCAGCCAGACGCAGCGAAAGGAAAAAGACCCCGGACAACCATGCGACTATCAGCCACGGGAGCCACGGGGAAACTCCTGCCTCAATGATTTCCAGCCAGGGCGGCGAGAAGGATTCCAGGGAAGTGGTGGAGATCCAACGGCCCGACGCAAGACGGTCTAGAATTCGTTCGGAATTCAACACGAGTCCGCCGGCAGGAACGCCTCGTCCTTGCAGTAGACTGAAGGTAATCGGCGGACTCACGGCCATCAGCAGCAATGCCATACAGGCTGTGCCATAGCGCAGTCGCGCCGCCTGGCGCGCGCTCAAGGTTCGTACGACAAACGGCAGCAGAGCAATGAGGCATCCCTGCCATAGGAAATGGAGTAAAGTCCATCCTGCCGCTTGCGCGAATTCATTGCCGAGCATCTCTTCCATGGTATTCATTGCCGGCCTCCTTCAAGTTTGTCTAACAACCCCCGAATCTGAGACAATTCTTTGGACGACGCCTTACGACTGGAAAGCACCTGCATTACTAGTTGCCTAGCTGAACCACCAAAAGCTCTCTCCAACAGATGGTCCACGAGCTGTCGCTGGGTGTGCTCCTCGCTGAGCGCCGCTCGATAAACATGCGTCCGCTCGCTCTCGTCGCGCGTCAATAACCCTTTCTCATGCATGATCTGCATCAGCTTCAACACAGTGGTATAGCCGGTTTCTTTGTCCGGGTTGAGCACTTCCTGCACTTGGCGCACCGTAGCCGGCCCCAGCTGCCATAGCGCTCGCAGAATGGCTAGTTCGCCATCGGTAGGTCTGGGTTTTGATCGGATTTTCATTGTGAGAGTCTCCTGTCCGGAGGTAATGGAAAGTTTATAAACGAAGATCTTCGTAGATGTCAACGAAAATCTTCGTAGATTATCCAATCCATCAAATTGTGCAAAAGGCGCTGCACTCATCTCCACGATTTTACAGCTTGACGAGTATTCTATCTGTAATGATATATATCTTAGTATCGATATATTGCCTTGAAGGAGTCCTAGAATGAAGCAAACAAAGCGAGATCCCGAAGAGCTGCTCCCACTGTCTCTCTCCGTCTTCCATATCCTCCTCGCGCTTGCCGATCAGGAACGGCATGGGTACGGCATCATGAAGGAGACGGCCGCCCGAACGGATGGGAAGGTACGCCTGGGTCCGGGCATTCTTTATGGAAATATCAAACGCCTGATTGAAGACGGCCTGATTGAAGCCTCCCAGGAACGGCCCGATCCAGAGTTGGACGATGAGCGGCGGCGCTACTACCGACTGACACAATTCGGCCAACGTGTGGTGGTGGCCGAGACACGACGGTTAGCCAGCCTGATTGGCATGGCCCGTTCGAAACGATTGCTCAGGGACTTGAAGTTTGCAGGAAGTCGCCGTTGATCGTGTCATGGCACTGCTCGACAAGATTTTGGCGGGCTCTGAGCAAGTCTATCGCTGCCTGGTCAAGATTCATCCGAAAGAGTTCCGCGCGGAGTACGAGAATGAAATGGTCCAGAACTTCAGGGACCTTTGCCGGGAGCAGCTTGATCGGGCAAGCTCGACGCGCGTGCTGGGTTTGTGGAGTCACACGGTTCTGGACTTGGCAGCGTCGGCTGCGATTGAACACATCAGGAGGAGGAAACCGATGAACACACTAGACCAGGACCTGCGCTGGGACGTCCGGTACGGCGTGCAACTGTTTTGCAAGCATGCTCTGTGGCTGATGAAGTATACGATCTTGGCACTCACCGTCGGCGCAGTCGCCATAGTGCTGGCTGCGTGGGCGTGGAGCGGGATAAGGATCTGGCAAAAAGAACAGCCTGTTGTCAATGCGTGGCAGCAGATGACCGGAAAAACTCCGGAAGGTTACTTTCAGGCGGTGATGCAGCAGTTTCCCAAATCGGGTATGAATGAGACCGCGCGCCGGCTGGAGGAAATAACGACGAGGCTGGGGATCTTTAACCCGATGCCGAACCGGTTGTATGACGGCGGGCGGAAAAGGGGCACTGGACCTTTCGCAACAGTAGATGTGCCGATTCATGTGCTATCGCACTTGCGCAAACCAAGTGACGAAATCGACGAAGCACCGGCGGAGTTGCAACGCTATCTCCAAAATCATCGGGCCGATCTTGATGAGCTCTATTCGCTGATTCAACAAAGCGATGTCCCGCGCTGGGAAACAGATCTCAGTCAGTTGGTTGGGGCCCCTCTTCCACAGTTGTTCTACCATCGTCAGCTACAGGGCCTGATTGCACTCGACATTCTTGAGAAGACTCGAACGGGTGAGAATGAGTCGGCATTGCGCGCCTTGGAATCGTCCTGGAGAATCAACCAATTCTTGCAGGACAGGCCGGAGCTTCTGAGTCAGATGGTCGGCATCTCAATCCTAAAACTGCAAGTAGAAGCGATGCGCAAGATGAAGGGGGTCCCGGTTGAATGGTGGCGGCGCCTTGATGTGCAAACCTGGCAACAGTCGTTCCTGCGGGCGATGGAACTTGACGCCGTTGTAACGTCAAGGTATGTCACAGACTCGAATCATCCGTTGCCCAGTCCTGCATGGTTCAACCCTCTGGTTAACAGTCCACTAGGCAAGCCGTTGCGGCGCCTGGCAGGAATTGAGATTCTGGAATTAAGTGGCGAAATCTTCTCCCTGATTAAGCGGAGCAACCTTTGCAGCCTTAGTCCAGACACAATGTTGAAGGAAGAGGAAGGCTCTCGTTCAAGGTGGAATCTAGGCACGCACTACGGCTATACAAACTATCTGCGAGCACGGTGGCTGTCCATGGAGACTCTGGCTGGCGCGGAGTTGAGTCGCAAGATCTTGCAGGTGAAGGCAGCACGCGATTCCGCAAAGGATAGGGAGTGGGCTCTGCAGTTAGCTCCGATGAAGTCTTCGCTCTGCCCGGAGGCCGAGTGGGTTCATGACGTGGGACATGATGGACGCATACAGATTCGGTGCCGCAATTTGCCCGAGTGGCTCAAGAAAGAGAATCCCACTTCCACGCCTTTGAAGTACTCGTTGGAGCCTTCCAGCTAACTGTTTTCTGTCGCGCACTTCGGGAAACGAGTCCCAATGCGGCGTTGTCGCCCGATGTCTGAGAATGCTACGCCCCTTCAGCACTAGCCCAGCGCTTTGCCGGACTAGTGTAGGTGATGATTGGAATCCGCGACGGCTGGCAATGAAGAATTAGACCAGGGAAGCCGCCGAGCCACACGACCGGAGGGGCCGCCGCTGTAATGCTGAACATTCGCAGGACTTGGCGTTACCGGGTTGGCGCAGGTTGTGATGCCAATTTGTATTCTTTGCCAACAAACGCCACCCAGAGTTCCGCGACCGGCTTTCCTTGCTCTCGGCGACGGTATTTCCAAATTTCAAAAGGATCCTTCTTGCCTGGTCCACCGCTTGGATCTTCTTCGATTTGGTCGGGCGGTCCCCGTTCGACATAAACGCGTCCACGATCCGTCTTCGAGCCGGATACACCGTCTGGAGAAAAGCGAACGTTTGCATACTCGACACACCGTTTGAGTTCCTACTCGGAGCGTTGCTGGCCGCAGTCATTCGGACTGTTGGGCGTTGATGACGGCCGTGGGAATATCTGCGGCCGGCTTCGAATCGGCGGCACTCTTTGGGTTCAATTCAAATTTGATGGCTACCGAGACGTAGACCCGGATTGGAACGCCATCCAGGAAAACCGGTGTGTACTTCCACTGGCGCACGGCCTCATAGGCTGCCCCTACGAGCATGGCGTTCCCGCCCAACACCCGAACGTCAGTAACGTCGCCGTGGTCGTCGACTGTCAACGCAAAGCGGACTTCTCCTTCAATGCCTTTTTCTTTGGCCTCCAACGGATAGACGGGCTCAACCCGGTAGGCAAGAGGTGGTGTTCTGAGAATAACTCTTTTGTCGCTACGAACCATACCAACGCCCTGGGCTGGTTCTCCAGCCGGTTTGTTGCCAGCTAAGGCGAAGTTGACGGTGACGGTGGAGCTTACCGGTACGGCAACGCCATCTTTCAAATAGGGGGCGTATCTCCACTGCTTCACGGCATCCAGCGCAGATAGAACGAGAGGGGCCGACCCTTTGAGTACCTCGATATTGTCCACTTCACCTTTCTCGTTCACGTTCACTGCCAGCAATACTTCTCCTTGTATCCGCTGGATCTTCGCGTCCACTGGGTAAGTCGGTCTTGTCTGATGTATGAGCGACAACTCTTCTGGCGGAACGGTTCGGGAGGACGCCCTGATTGTGGCAGCAGTCGAGCGCTTTGTTTGCAGCGACGCATCGGCTTGTCCTGTAGGACTTGGGGGCGATTCGAGAGGAAACGCTCTCGTGGCGAGCCTTCCGGTTAGAGCCAGCAGAGTGCAAGAAACGGCCACAACCGTGGCGATGCGAGTTCGAGACATGGCAACCTCCGTCAAAATTAGCGAGACACGTTGGGTTAGGTGGTGCTTGGTGAGGAAAAGTGGAGCAAAGGTCAGTTCAGGCCGGCCGCGTGCCAGCGCGATTTGCAGCAACGCGTCCAGGTAAGACTTCCGTTCCCCAGTGGTCTTGAGGACCAGTCGGTCGATGACCTGCTCGCGGGAGAGTTGGATTCGGTTGCTGACCCACCACATGGCAGGATGAAACCAGAAGATTACCATGGCCACTTCTTCGAGCAGGCCAAAGAGCCAATCGTTGCGGCGTACATGCCACAGCTCGTGGCAGCTGATGGCTTTCTGAAACTCACGTGGCATTTCCCGAAAGCTGTCCGGCACCAAAATGAGAGGCTTCCAGAAACCGAGAGCGACGGGGCTGCCAATCTCACTGGAGAAGTAGAGGGGAGGACTGACACCCACCAGTTGGTACATCTCAACCACTGACTCCGGGAGTGGGTGCAGGCGATGAGCTCTTTTCACATAGAGCGTCAGCCGGCAAAAACCGACGGCCAGCCAGGTTAGTCTTGCCAAACCACCAAGCACCAAAGCCGCGACCAGTAGGCTAGGCAGGGAGAGAGTGACAGGGCCCTCGGCGGCGGCGGCGAGTGTCGTCCGAATCTGAACCGTGCCTATGCCATTCAGCGAATCGGTTTCAACGGGCACAGACCGCCAAGGTTGAACAATCGGTAGCAGCAAACAGGCCAGGAATAGAGCTTGCCAATAGTGAAGCAGGACGCCCGGATGGCGCAGTTTTAGAACCACCGGCAAAACGGTGCCCACGGCAGCCAGCGCGGCGATCTGCACACTGTAGGCCAGGAGGTTGTCGAGCCAAAGGCCGAGGTTCATTTGCTTTCCCGGATCAGGCGAGTGATCTCGCGAACGTCCTTCTCGGAGAGGTGCCGATCCTTGACCAGATGCATCAAGAGAGGTTCGGCCGAACCGTCAAACACTCGAGTTACAAAATCCTTGACCATGGTTCGAATGACTTGCTCCTTGGGGCGCATGGGTTGGTAAACAAAGGCCCGATCCTGTTGCGTTTTCTTGAGAAACTTCTTCTTCTCCAGAATCTTCATCATAGTCATGACGGTCGTATAGGCGATCTGCCTCTGCTCCCGCAAGGCTTCATACACGTCGCGAACGGTGGCACTCTTGCGAATCCAGACGATCTTCATGATCTCCAGTTCCTGTTTGGTTAGGGTTATGGATCGCATATACTAAATAATTAGTACTAAGAAACAATTTGTCAAGAAAAAAAATACAGAAGCTCTCGATTCTCAAAGCCAGGAGAACTTGTGCTGATCTATATCGCAGGAGGGCGAGGCTCCAGCCGAGCCTCTCTGGATCCGGAGCCGCGCCCTCTCGAATGGTTTCACAGCTTGCTCGGTGAGGAGTCGTGCGAAAGCGAGAGGCACAAAAGTGTCTTTGCAATTGTCCCAAGTTGGGCGACACTAAATCATCCGGTCTAGGTACTCGGGGTCAACCCAAGCGAGAGGTTTGCTGATGCGATTCTTGCTTTGTTTGTTGGTGTTGCTGGCAGGTGGGTGTTGCGGAAGTGCTCTTGCTGAGAACGCACCACAAGAACTGCTGAGGGCCAAGACAGCCTACTTGAGAGATCGCAGCGGTGATCGGAAGTTATTCGATCAGATTCAGCGGCAGGTGAAACAGTGGGGGCGATGGCAACTGGTCGGCAGCGCAAAGGAGGCAGATTTGGTACTGGCGCTGACCGTCGAGGCGAAAACAATGGAGAAAATTCCGCTCAAGAGCTTGGAAGAACCCCACGCGGCACGACCGGCCGAAGAGTACGAGGTTCGCACGCTGACGGCACGGACCCGCGCGGGCCGCGATCTCGCGTCATTCACCACACGCCCGGGCTGGACGGCCGCCCGCGATGCCCGTGAGCTGGTTCAGAAGTTCAAAGATCTGATTCAGAAGGCAGAGAAGAGTTCGGCGAAATAGGGCAAAGAATCAATGAAGGAATTTCGTCAACATCGGCTCACATCCGCCACAGATCGGCCTTTCCCACCGGCAGGACAGCGGCACTGGAAAGAAGCGCCTCAATCCCATCCTCATACCAAATTGGTTCACAGAAGTTCAATGTCTCTGCGGTAGCTTTGCTATCCAATCAAGGAGCGTGAATGCCTACTTTGCGAACGTCCGGATATAGTGCAGCACCATCCAACGCTCGTTCTCTTTCAACTTACGTTCGAAGGGCGGCATTGGGCCCTTCCCCTTCGTGATTTCCTTCAGAAGGTGCTCGTCTGTCGCGGCGGCCATCTTTTCCTTGTCTTGAAAGTTGTAAGGCTTCGGATTCATCCGCTTGCCTGCCGGCCCATCTCCCATGCCCGTAGCGCCATGGCACATCTGGCAATGCTTTTTGTAGATGGCTTCGCCTTTGCTGATGTTTTCAGGCGTTGGTTCTACCTTTTGCGCCAATGATGTTGTCGCGAGAAGCAGACATGTGCAGAGCGTCCCGAAGCGTACAGCTTGAAGACTGGAGCGAGTCATATGGATTCTCCTTATGAACGAGATTCGGCCAGTGACAACCTAGATCAGAGCCCGCATCATCCGTGGCTCCATCATAAGGCATCACCCTGAAGCGTGGAAGGCCTGATGCGTTGGGAGTCCCACCACCGACGAAGCAGCACAGAGCGCAATGCTTCAACGGGCATCCGTTCCCGCCCCCGCAGAGCCATTGAAGGCTGACATCGTGCTAGAATCAGCTTCTTACTGACGCCAGGTGCAAGCCAAGCAATGAAAACCGCGTTCAACAACTCAGAGGCAGATGAGGGTCGTGTGACCTTAGCCATAGATCTCATCGAGATTCCGGCGGGAGAATTCTGGATGGGGTGTGAGACCGGTCGTGCCGATGAGAATCCTGTACACCCAGTCTACGTCGATGCCTTCGGGATGGGCTCCACAACTGTGACCAACCAGCAGTACCGACTGTTTGCCGAGGCAACCGGTGGAGTGGTACCTCCGGTTATTGGTGCTGCCTGCTTCAACGATCCTGCCCAGCCGGTGGTAGCTGTCACGTGGTTTGATGCCATGGCCTACTGCAGTTGGCTGAGCCGGGAGACGGGTTCTGTGTTCCGTTTGCCGACCGAGGCTGAATGGGAGTGGGCGGTTCGTGACGGCCGGCATCAAGCTCTGTATGCCTGGGGCGACGATCCACCTGAGAGCCTCGAGCGTTATCGCACGGATTGGCAGGAAGAGGGCCCACAGCCTGTCGCTCTCCATCCCCCGAATCGCCTGGGCCTGTATGACCTGGGTGACAACGTTCACGAATGGTGTTTTGATTGGTACGATCCGCAGTATTACTCGCGATCGCCTTGGCGCAATCCAGTGAATCTAGAGGCCACGGCCCGGCGGGCATCGCGCGGAGGGGCTTGGCGGCATCGGGTCAAAGTGAGCCGTTGTGCGGCACGCAGCAGCCTGTCTCCGGAATTCGCTTATACAGACTACGGCTTTCGTATCGTGAGGGGCCATGAGATTTGAATGATCGAGTGAGGTTGTGAACGAACATTTTCCGCTTCCGTTTAGAAGCTGGATTGGTTGGTCAGGGGATCGCTTGTATCTGTAAGGCGCGTGTTCATAGGAAGGAGCTCATGAGACTTTTACCTAATTTCGGGATTCTAGCGGTGCTGCTGGTTACTATGGGCCTTGGAAATCGAGCCCTGGGCCAGGAGAGAGGTAATACTGCCCGTCCAGCTGATAGTGAAAGATCGTTTGAGCGGTCCACGTTCCAAGCGGACCAGCACCAAGTCTACACATTGCTCGTCAAGATCCTCACTAGACATGGGTTCGATTTCATTATCAAAGATAAGAACTTAGGCCGTATTGAGACTGGCTACATTGTCTTTTCCCGCCATCCTGAGTTTTCCAAATTAAGCGATGGTGTCAAATCCTTAGCAAAAACACCTCGATTGTTCTTCAAGAAATGGCTGGATGGGAGAATCAAGATATTTGCGGAAATGCGGCCCCTATCTCAGAACAGCACGGAAGTGGTGCTTAGGCCCGCTATCTACGGGTATGTGTCAACGTTGTCGGACGACTCGAGCGTTACGGGAGAATGGCGTCAGTGTACTTCTAATGGCAAATTTGAATTTGAGCTTTTCAATGAGCTGGCCGCCGGATTGCGAAAGGAAGGATCGACAAATCCTCCTGAGGTGACCGAAGTGCAACCCCAGCCTCCAAACCCTCAGAATGTCTCTCCTGTGGATAGGTCGTCTAGCAGGCAAGGATCGAGCAGCCTCGTGTTGAGCTCGGTTCCTGAAGGGGCGGAAATCCTGCTGGACGATGTGCTAGTGGGAATGACTCCATCGCGTATCACTATTCCGGCTGGGCCGCATCGGGTTATCTTTCGCAAAGCCGGTTTCAAGGATTATCAACGGCAGTTTACTGCTTTGAAAGATAGCGACTTAACGGTTTCGGCAGAGATGGAGCGCAAGTAGCAAGCTCCAGTTTTGGGTAGTGTAGTTAATGAAGCTGGGCGTTGAACCACCGGAGGACGAATTCTACTGGAGGTGCTCGGTCTTTTCTTTGAAGACTTCAGCGCTGAGTTCTTTGAACCAGCCGGTCCGCGACTTCTCACGATAGACGATACGATCGATCTTGTAGGTGGGATCGACCTCGTGGATCTCGAAGTACTGCGTGCCGAGCTGCTTGTTTTCTCTCATGTTTAGAATTTGAACTTGTTTCAACATAAGCCTACTCCTTGTGCCGTTATGAGAGCAATTTGATGGGCATTCAGGCACGAGAGCCGGATTTTTTCCCTCGCAAAAATAACCTCCTGAGAACACAAGCTTTCTTCCATATCCTTCCGCAGGCCTCCGGTGAGGACCTGCCTCAGACTGTCACCCTCTTGACAAATTTCCACCTGTACTGGATTTCTCCACGTAACTCGCTGATTAAGCAAGCTGTCGCCATGAAATCTAGCTCAGGAGACTACAGGAGGCCTTAGGAGCGAAAGGGAATGGGGAGGCGATTTGGGTAGGTTTGGGGTGCGTTAGAAATCCTTCAAAGAGAAGATGACGCCTTCTTCATTCGAAAGAGTATCGAGCCACTCCTGAATGCGCGACTGCAACTCTCGCTTGCTGGCACGGCCAGTCGGCGCAATCACCGGCAAGGGTGACGCGAGCTTCTCCTCAAGCAAGTGCAGATCGAGATAGGAGTTTATCCGGTCAATCATTTCTTGGGTCAGGTCCGGCAAACTGTCCTCCCCCAACACGGCGCGAATGCCTTCGGCAACTGAAGGCGCAAGGCCTTCGTTTGCACCAAGGCGCAATTCAATCGCAGCTCGGTAGCTACTCAGGGCTTGTTTGTGGTGTGCGATTCCCAGCTGCAAAAATGATTTCAGGTCTTCGACGATCTGGGCCATATTCAAGGGGTGCGACAGCTTGAATCCGCACTGGCAGGAAGGCCGCTCCAGCAGGAGGTCGCGAACCGGCAAGAGGCATTGATGGTCTCGAAAGTCAGCGATCCATTCGTCAAGCGAGTCCAGGTAGCTGGAATCGCCCAGAGGAAGCGCCGTGAGCAATTGAAGGTTGCGGAGATCGCGCGACGTTTCCAGCTCAACGAGCTGTTCGAACCTGCCGTGCGGCCCGACACACTGGTCATGCTGTGTGGCGTAGTAGTCAATGAAGGCTTCTTTGAACTCCTGAAACGTCGTGTCGAATTCCGTGCGTCGCTCCCCGGCGATCAGATCGTGTGGCGAATCCAGAAGATGCAGCAGCTTTTCCCGCGCTTCTTCAATCGCCGAATTCTGCGTTCGTTCCGAGGCCAGCAGATATTTGCGAGCAATGAGGCAGTCTTCCATCCAATGAACGAAGTGAGACAACTCGACTAGATCGCGCGACGCTTTTTCCAGCAGGCCGACGTTCTCACTAAAGAGATCGATGACCTTGCCCATACCCTGGATAAGCGTCGTTTCTTTGGCAAACACCGACTCGATGGTTTCGGCGACTTTTTCGAAACGATGCTTGGTCCAGGTGAGCTTGCGCCACATTTGAGTGGTGAGGAACTCATTGGGCAGAGACTCAACGCGTCGCGGGATCCCGAGGTGCGCCCACTGGCGCAACCAGTCTTGCAGCGCCCCGACCGCGGATTCGCGGCCGCGGCTGGTGGAGATGTCGGACAAGTCCTGCCGGCCGGTAACGAGTCGACACCACTGGGTAAGGACCTCCAAAGGGTAATCCTTGTGGCTGGGAATGCGTTTGAAGCTGGTGAAGTCCCTCAGTGATCCAAGGGAGGCGAAGTTCTCCCGGCTGATGGTGGTGTTGGTAGAAGTATCCAGCAGTTCAATCTGTCCGTCGGCTACGAGTCCGGCCAGGATGAGCAGCTGGGACGTCAGTGTTAACCCGAATGGCGAGCGGTGCAACATCGGGTACAAGCTCTGAATCGGCTTCTCAACGGGCTCGAGGCTCTCCAAATACTGAGTGACCTGGGTCAGAAAGATGGGTGGTGTGAGCGATAGATTCAGTTCATACAGCCCGTCGGTCTGGCTCACCAATCCCAGGGGCAAAGCGAACCTGCCCGCGAGGCGTTGTACTTCCTGGTTTGTCGGATCCTGCGCGGCAAACAGGCCTCGAGTGATCTTGAGCACATGGCTTTCGCTCAGTTGCTCGCCCCCGAAATCCGGGTGAAGGGAATAAACTTGGTCGAGGTTAGGCTTGAAGAGGTAACTCACGAATGAGCGCAAAGAGCGGCATTCCAGGTGCCCCTGGTTGAAGGACTGCGTGCGTGTTTTCGTGACGATCTTTCCGCGGAACAGATAGAGTTCCCGGAAGAGATTGGCCATCGTGCTCTTCGTTTCTTCCCGCAGGAGATTGAGATCTGATAGGGCGAAATCGTTGCTCGCCGATTTTTCCATAAGACGCAACGCAAGCGCCTTCTTGAGGAGCTCCAGTTCTGGAACCGACGGCTGCGCTGGCAGCCAATGGACTTCGGTTGGCTTCGAGGGGTTCAGGGCAGTTTGTCCTTCGGCAGGCAACCCAATGGGCTCCAACCAGAGCAGCCAATCCAATTCCAGGGCAGGCTTGCCTGCTGGCGCGGCCTCTGCGGCCTGGCCGCTGAGAAAGGGCTCCAGCACCGACGGCAGGTTTTGGGAAAGACGGGCAATCGCGCCCGGCTCGTCTGGATCATGCGCCCTTGTGGGAAAGAATCGCTCGGAAAAGACCAGCGCACCAGGCCGCTCCGTACCTCTCCAAAAAGCCTGCAGTCGCGGTGGTTCGCGGAAGGTATGCTTCGGAAAATCACGTCCCAAAGTCCAATCTGGAAAGATATCGGCGGCAGAGGCTGGCAGGATTTCAGCCAACCGCGAGTCGGTATCGGAAATTTGCGACGCGATTCCTGCCAGCGACTTGTTCAGCTCTTCCCGCATGTCAGCCGTGCCCAGCCGGTAGGTGCGGTCCAGCCGGTCGTCGGCGGTGGTGAATCCTTCATCGACTGCCTTTTCCATCTGAACCAGAAGCATTCCCACCATGTTGTAGCTGAGACCTTCGCTGTCTTCGAACAACAACAGCGCGTCGGCCAGGTCGCGGACGGAGGGATTACGGTCAGACAGGGTGAAGAGACAGGTTGCCTTCAGCAACATTTTGCCCCACAGCCGATACTTATCCTGCAAACGGGGTACGGCGCGTTCTGCCAGTTCCTGATAAATCGCGTAAAGCCGCTGGCACTGGGGCGCGGTCTTGAGTTCGTATTCTACGCGGTCGAACACATTCTCGATGGTCACCAAACTCACGGCGCGGTGACTGGCGACCTTCGGATAGACCGTGCAGACGAAATCCAGAATTGAGAACGTGGAGACCTTGCTCCTAATTCTCTCGGCCAGATCGAAGATGAGAGGATGGAAGGGGTAGGCATCACAAAAGTCATTCTCGGAGTACTGGAAGTTGGGCAACTTTGCTTTGATGAAAGCGTGAAGCTTCCTCACGTCCTGCTGCTGGCGAGGGCTCTTTCTAAAGACGTGTCGTCCAATGATTTCTCGAATGCTGGCCCGGTCGATCCACTCGATCTTGAAGTTCTCGAGGGTCTGCGCCATCAGTGTGCTGTCAATTCCCAGCGGACTCTTGGGGGAAAAGAAGTCCTCATGGGCCGCGACGACCAGAAAGAACCGCGCTGTCTTCGAGCTATAGCCCATGAAGCTCAGAAATTCGATGTCGGCGTTCAAGCCCTCGACATCGCGGTTCTGCGCGCGTTTTGCCAATCCGTCTATGACCAGCAGAATGGGGCGCTCTGCGGCTATGTTGAAGGTGATGAGCTCATGGGCTTTGATCGTCCCGATACCAGGAATGACCGAAGGATCGATGACTTGTTTGTTAAACCGTGTCTGGTACTCGGCGTGGATCTTCGCGAGCACCAGTTCGGGAAGGGGAACTTCAGTTTGCTCGACCAGATCGATCCAGATGCACAGCGGATCCATTTCGCGGACGGCAGTGATATTGGTCTGAACACGCGGATCATTCAGTCCTTGAGTCCAGGCTCCTTTCTGGCTGATGAGACTGAAAACGGTCGACAGCAAGTGGCTTTTTCCAACGCCATGGCCACCTGTGAGCAAGATTGAAGCAGGTTCTTGCAAATTCTTGCTGTTTTCCCCGATCTTCTTTGAGATAGCTTCGAGAATGCGGGTGACCAGCTCCAGGAGCCCATCTGTGGGAAGAAAGGTGCGAACGCAGTCGTTCAGGTTCGATGCAGTGATCGATCGGAGATATTCAACTTTCCGAAATTCAACGTAGTCTTTTATGAGAGGAGGCACTGGAAGAGTTCCTTTGTAGCCAGAGCGGGAAGCCGTCTCTGCTTATCGTCAAGCCGTCCAGGCAGCATAACGCACGAGATCAGAAAATCTTTGAGAAGAACCGTTTGAAGGCATTCGGCTGCTTCGATGGTGGGATCAGAGGTCCATTCTTGGCCGGCTCTTCGATCAAAGGCTGTTGCGAAACGTCGGCAGGTGTCTGACGGAGATTTAAGAGCCAGTCATGGGCCGCGATGCTGCAACTCTCCTTCGGCTCTGTGCCGGTCAAGTAGTTTTCCTGGATTACTTCTGTGCATTCTGCGGCAGCCAGAAGGCCGGTGTTCGCGTCAATCGTCGCTGCCGTGATGCCCTCAGCGGGCGGTATGAATGGCGCATTGGCCAGCCAAGGCTGGGCGGCAGTGGCTTTCTTCATGAACTCGGTCCAAATTGGCAACGCTGAGGTCGCGCCATCCAGGTTGAGTTCGCGATTGTCATCGAACCCCACCCACACGATACAAAGCAAACCACTCGTATAGCCGGCAAACCAGCCATCGTGCGATGTGCCGGTTTTGCCGGCAGCGGGTAGCTTGAATCCCAGTCCGCGCGCTCGAGCCCCGGTGCCGTGGTTGATGACACCCTCCATCAGACCGGTCATGAGGTATGCAATTCTGGGATCGAGTACCGGAGTGAGCTTGGGCTCGGCTCTTTCAATGGAGCTGCCCTTCGAATCCCGGACACTGCGCACAAAAGAGGGTTCTGCTCTTACCCCGGTGTTCGCAAAGATGGTATAGGCACCAGCGATTTCGAGGGGAGTCACTTCATAGGCACCGAGCGCCAAGGCTGGGGTTGCCATGAGCTTTTCGTTCATGCCGGCCTGTTTTGCGAGTGCAACAATCTTGCCCAGACCCGTCATTTCGGCAAGTTTCACCGTGGCGACGTTCAACGACCTGGTGAGAGCCTGGCGCAACGTCACTGGCCCGTAGAATTTCTCGCCGTAGTTGTTGGGCTCGTACGTCTTGTCGTCGAATTCGAAAACGGTTGGAGAATCGTTGACTATGGTGGATGCGGTAATCAGGGGATCGGCGCCTGCCTCAAGCCCGGAGTTCAGGGAACTGGCGAAAACGAAGGATTTGAAGATGGAACCGGGTTGACGCTTGGCTGTGGTCACGCGGTTGAGTTGACTGGCCCCGTAGTCACGTCCGCCGACCAAAGCCCGGATTTCGCCGGTATGGGGGTCCAGCGCGATGAGGGTCGCTTGCACTCGGTCCGCAGGATTGATGACCAGCGGTGGCGGGGATTCGCCTTTCTTCAACTTCACCTTGCGCTGGCGCCGCTTCGCAAGGATTGTATCGACACTCTCTGCTCCTTCGCGAACCGACTGGTACGCCATGCGCTGCAACTCCAGGTCAAGGGTTGTGAAGATACGGTATTGCTGGTTGAGGAGATCCTTCTCCGAATACTTGTCCAGCATTCGATCCTTCACCAGGTCCACAAAGTAAGGTGCATCACTTGCATCCATGCTCAACGGAGCAAGGGTGAGGGGCGCACTGGTTGCAGCCTGGTACTGGGCCTTGGAGACGCTGCCTGTTTCCAGCATGGCTTGCAGGACGAGGTTGCGCCGCTGTAGCGCGCGTTCAGGATGTCGGACCGGATTGTAGCGATTTGGACTCTGAATGGTGCCCGCAATCAACGCCGCTTCCGGTATCGTGAGATTCTTGATGTCTTTGTTGAAGTAGGCGGATGCCGCTTCACCGAACCCGTTGATGCTGAATGAACCGCGTTGCCCCAGGTAGGCGTCATTTGCGTAGAGCGTGAAGATTTGTTCCTTGCTCAGACGCGTCTCCAGTATTACGGACATGTAAATTTCTTTGAGTTTGCGAATCCATCTGCGCTCTGGGGAAAGCCAGAAATTCCTCACCACTTGCTGCGTGATGGTGCTGGCACCCTGAGCGCGCTTCCACCGCAGCAGGTCGACAAAGGCGGCCCGCATGATACCCAACGGATCAAATCCAGCGTGTTCAAAGAATCGCCGGTCTTCAATCGCGAGCACCGCATCGCGCAGAATCTTGGGGACGTCTTGATATTGAATGAGCCGACGCTTCTCCCTGTCTTTGTCAAACAGATTGGTAATCAGAAGCGGCTCGATTTCGTAGGAATCAAGTGGATTGTTTGATGGCAGCGCAATGATGCGAACGACCGACTTCTCATCGAATTCGATCCGGACGTGTCCATCTTGGGCTCCATAGAAGGACTCTTCCTGCGGAATGATCTCCAGGCTCCGTTTCAAGTCGGCGTACTGGCCGAGCCGGCTGCCAGACCCTTTGCCTTTTTCGGAGTAGTGAGCCTTGACTAGATAATCTGTAATGGTACTCCGCCGAATCGGCTGCCCGCGAAACAGTGTCAGAGGTGCGGAATAGACCCGGGCAGTATTTTGGAAGATTTCTCCGGAGAGCTTTCGGTCGATCATCCGGGAGAAACTCAAGTATGCATTCACCAGGACCACTGAAATCACGAGCGCTGCGATGAGGAAGGCAGCCAGCGTGATCTTCGACCACAGTGAGACAAACCAGGGCCACTGCCACCAACGCTGTTTCCCGTTGGAAGGCTTTTTCTTGGAAGTGGCCGATTTTGGAGGAGCGTTATCGCTCATGCGGGGCAAGTCAGTAAGATCCCGCGAATCCGTCAATCCGGGCGACCGGCTCACAGCCTGAATTCGCGGGAAGCATTTTCGTTTTCACTCGTCTGTTTGCTGGAGAGCCAACGTCTCAGCTCAAACGATCTGAATCTTGTTAAGTCCGCCGTACTTCTCGTACCAGGGATGGGCGCCCTTCAAGATGCTGTTCAGCGCCGTTATATTCTGCACGCCGCGATTGTTCAACCAATCTTCGAAAGCTTTCAGCCCTTGCTTGGCATAAATGGGGATTCCGTCCTTCCAGGTTGCTCGACCGCAGAGAACCCCTGCAAAGTTCGTGCCTGCCTCGATGGCCAACTCCAAGGTTTCGCGAAACACAGCGTCGCTGACGCCCGCACTCAGGTAAATGAACGGAAGGCTTGCTACATCAGCGGCTTCACGGAAGTGATCCCTTGCTTCCTTCTTGGTGTAAGCAACCTTTCCTGACTTGTTGGCGCGGCTGCCTTCCACATACTCCATATTCACCGGCACTTCGACTTTCAACACATCGACGTTGTATTCTGGCTTGGAGAATTCCTTCATGCTGCCCGAAACGATGGCCGGTTTTTGTCTAGCAAAGTCGAGGCTTTTCTCATCGCCTCCGGCCGGATCATACCCGACAAACTCAAGGAAAAAAGGCACCTGGTAGTGCGCGCACTCCGCGCCGATGCGGGCCACAAAGGCGTGCTTGATTTCCTTCACGGACTCGGATTCAAACGGGCTGTAGTAAAGCAGAACCTTCAGGCAGTCGCCCCCCGCTTCGATACATTTCTTCAGAGTCCAGTTCGGAATCAGAGTTGGGATCCGCCCCTCCTGCGTCTGGTCGTAGCCGGTTTGCTCATATGCGAGGAGCACTCCCGCGTGAGGAGCCCTGGCCTTCACGGCCTCCAGCCCGAACTCCGGGTCGAGCAGAATTGCGCTCGCATGTGGAGTCAAGATCCGCGAAACCGCTACCTTGAATTCAGACATCATGGCCGGGGTCACAGACTTAGGGTCAATGCCTTTTTCCTTGGCGATTGACTTCTGAAGCGAGCCACGCTGGTCCATCGCCGCTGCCGATATCACTCCGTTCTTGTCGGCCACCGCATTCAGTCGGTTCAATTTTCCTTGCGTCATCTTCAAGGCGAAATCCCTCCAAATAAATATTAGTTCCTGGTCCAGAGTCACAGGATGTCGAGTTGGATCTTAACACAAACAGAGGATTAGACTTTGAACTGAAGTTGAGGCGAAGTAGCTTGCTGTTTTTGGTCTACCGGCCAATTTCGTGGCGCATTTCGTCTTCCACGAATCCGCTGAGTCCTGGATAGCCTGAGCGGAACTCTGCAAGATGCGAAGGAAAGGGCTCGCAGAAGGCGCCCGCCATGATGGCGTAGTGGTGCAGGTTAAACTTGAAGAGGTTTGCGTCCGCCTCCGAAAGGAACGCGAGGTGAAAGGTGCGGCGACGGTTTTGCACCAGGCTGGTTGAAAGGTAGTCGAGCTGGTCGAGCGCACTCTTTAAAACGGAGGCTGTTTTTGGTGAGAACTGCGAAAGAAGCCGAACACCAACAAACCACAGCTTCAGTGCCTTGCAGTCTCGCTTCCAGCCGAATCCTGGAAAATGAGTCTGCAGTGTGGACAGTGCATCCTGCGGATCGGCACAGAGATTCCAGGGCAGGTCGGGTTGGGCACGCAAGACAGCGACAGGCCGAGCCTCGGTTTCATCGTGAAACGAGAAGGCTGGCAAGAGACGAGCCAGTCCTCGTGATAGCAGGTAACCGGAATGGTGATCGGCCGTCTCAGAGGGCAAGCCGGGGAAATGGTCGCAGAGTTCCCGAGTCAACTGCGCACGGCTCGATTCCTGATACTTCGGTCGGATATCGACCCAGGGTTTCGCGAATCTCGAAAGGAAGTGATGGATTGCGATCCCGTTGGAGTCGCAATGCCGCAAGTACTCGCCAACTTCGCGCGGCAGATCCGGATACTGACGAGGGTCGAGCACCATGCCCAGAACCTCGTTCAGTCCTGAAATTAGGTAAGAAACGTCTCGCTCCAGTGCGTGGGGGACGTGGGCGTCAAAGTCTGTGAAGACGATCTTTGCCAACCTCTGGCGGAGACGCGGCACGGAGTGAAACGAGTTGATGCTTTCAAACAAAAGCAGTGTCAGAGCCTTGTTGTCCCGGCCTTTGAGGCTTTCGAAGCGCCCATCTGGTTCCATGTCCAGAAAGTAACACCCCGCGGAAGACAGCGCAAGACTTGGCTGGGAGTATCCTGCGACTGTCTTCGTCAAATACTGGACTTCGATGGCCGACGGTCCGTGTTGAATCCGGGACAGGCAGGAGAGGTTACTTCGATGAATGAACGTTGGAATGAGGTGAGGTCCACGATTCCGACGAGGCGTGAAACCCGCTTGACTGTTGCAAGGCAAAAGCTACGAGCGAACCACAAGCTCCTCCGAAAACAGCTCCAGTGATCGAACGCGACAAGAATGTATTCTCCCGGATCCCGGCCAGATCGAGGCCAACGTCGAGGGCAATGAGGCACAAGGAGGCCATCAGAAGCCGCTTGATGTGGTGGCTTTTGCGCCAATGAAAGCCGAGTATCGGTTAGTTTGCGATTCCGGCGAATCCACCGAGATAGAATGCCAGGCAACGGGCGCACACGGGCAATATGGTTCCGGCCAGAACAAAAGACCGGGTTGGGTCCTGGTGGCAGAGCTGAGAAAAGAACAGTGCGATTCCAGTGCCCAAGACCGGCAAGTTTGACATCAGCCAAGGGAATGCCAAGAGCAGTGCAGAACTGGTGCCCGCGAGCATCAGCAAAGCGAGGTGTCGGTGCCAACGCATGTCGAATAGTCTGATTTTGACTGCGAACGTTGAGATTTCGGCTTCCTAACTTAAAACGAAACCACTCGGGGTGCGGCTTGGTGAATTGGGGATCTTGCTAGATTCGCCAGCCCACGGGCCCCACAAACAAGTCGCGCGAAAGAAGTATTTCACAATTCACAAAACTTTTGACATGTTCATCGCTCTCAGCGCGTACAGTATCAACGGCTAGTCTTCCTGGAAGGTTGTCCTAAGGAGATTCCATGAAGAGAACATTGGTCACGAAGCGTCTCACACTGTTATCTCTTTTTGCGTCCTTGTTGGTTTATGCCGACCACGCGAGTCGTCAACCCTTTCCAGGCAACGCGCGGGTTAAGATCCAGGTCCGCACCGAAAGCGGCAAGCCTACGGGTCTGCGCCTTCGTGTCACGAATTCAGCAGGCGAGTATTTTGCACCTCTTGGTCATCTACCGGTACCCAGGCCCGCAAGCCGATCTGCTGGGGACCTGATCCTTGGTGATGGCGAGAAGAGCCCTTTCGAGCTCCACGCCTTGGTTTACGACGGTGCAGAAATTGACCTTCCTCTCGGAGACTATACGTTCCATGCAACAAAGGGATTCGAATACGAGACCATTCACACCCAGGCTCGCGTCACTTTTGGCAAAGAGCAGACAGTCACGCTACCGTTACGAAAGTTTGCTGACTTTGAAGCGATGGGCTGGTACCCGGGCGACACCCACATGCATTTCCCAGACCCGCAGGGAGTGCGCTATGAAATGGAGTGTGAAGGTTTACGCGTTTGCAGCCTCTTACTGTACAAGAATGGGTTGGCGGACCCACCGCGGCCGGGGGATGGCACCTTTACCAATGTGGAACATTTTACCGGAAGGCTCTCAGGGGTCTCAGATTCCGAGCACTTCGTCAAAGTAGGAGAAGAATTCCGCCATGGACTGTTGGCTCACCTGATCTTTCAAAATCTCAAGTCGATTGTCTGGCCAGTCTCCACAGGCGGCCTGAGAGAGTCAGGAGTGGGGGGCTATGACTGGCCTTTGATGTTTCACGCGACGGGCGATGCGCACGCGCAAGGCGCGGTAGTGACATGGGCTCACTGGCCTTACCCGTCGCTGGAAGCCCCGCTGGATATTGCCTTGGGACAAATTGACTCGCTGGACATACTAACGACGGGAAATCCTTTCGAGCATCATCCGGAACTTGTCGGGATCTACAAGATGCAGGGTCCGCTGGTGTATTCGAAGCCACCCATCGAAGTTTACTACCATTACTTGAACTGTGGCTTCAGGGTTGCTGCCTCTTCCGGTTCCGACAAGATGGCATTGAATCCCCCGATGGGCAGCGCTCGTGCGTATGTCAAGACCGAGGGTCCTCTGTCGTATGACTCCTGGGTTGAAGGGATTCGCAGGGGTCGAACCTTCATCAGTAACTACCCACTCATTGAGTTCTCGGTGAATGGGAAAGAAGCGGGCGATACGTTGAGCGTTCAGCCCGGCAAGGTTCAGCTCATGGTGAAGGCACGTCCTGTTTCCCTCGAGCCCTACGAGGTACTGGAAATCATCCACAATGGAGAGACAGTTCGGAAGGTGAAGCCCTCCGGAAAGAACTCCACTGCCGTTCTGCAGGAAAAAATTGAAGTCGATCGTGGAGGTTGGATCGCGGCCCGTGCCCATGGCCCCAAGATGTTGGAGTATGGCCGAACCTGGTGGAAGATGCCCGTCTTTGCCCATACCTCGCCCATTTACATAGACATGCCCGGGCGTACCGCCCCAGCAGCCGAATCGGCGAGCTTGTTTTTGGACCAACTTACCTATCTACAGCGGTGGGCAGAATCGGAAGCCCATTTCCCCACCGCTGACAACAAGAAAGAGGCATTGTCACTGATTGCACGGGCACAGGGGATCTATAGAAAGCTGACCGAAAGACAATGAGAGTCAGCTGCATCGGATTCCGTTTGGCGCACTTTAGAAACGTACCTTGATATCCGGGCGGCTTGACATGTGAACCGAATCAACAAAACGCACTTGCCGTTTAGCCAGATTGAGCAAGAGCGAGTGGGTTCTCACCCCGTCTCCGAAAAAGCGAACGCCCTTGAGTAATGAGCCGTCCGTAACTCCGGTGGCTGCAAAAACAAGATTCTTTCCTGGCGCCAGGTCTTCGGTCTTGTACACCCGCCGCAGATCCTTGATACCCATCGACTGCATTCGCTCGGCTTGTTGCTCGTCTTTGATGACGAGCCGCGCGAGAATCTCGCCATTCAGGCACCGTAGCGCTGCTGCGGTGATGACACCCTCTGGTGCGCCGCCGGTTCCCATGACCGCGTGAACGCCGGTTCCACGAAGCGCCGCTGTGATGGCTGCCGAGAGATCGCCATCCGAGATGAGGCGAATGCGGGCACCCGCCTCGCGGATTTCTGCGATCAGCTTCTCATGCCGGGGACGGTCCAAGACGATGACAACCAGGTTTTCAACGTCGCGGTCGAGGCGCTTCGCAATAGCGCGCAGATTGTCCTTGACTGGCGCGTCCAAGTCCACCGCCCCGCGCGAAGATGGACCGACGACCACTTTCTCCATGTAGCAATCTGGAGCGTGAAGGAGCCCCCCCTTCTCGGCGCTGGCCAGAACGGTGATGGCGCCCGGGGAACCAGTGGCACAAAGGTTGGTGCCTTCCAGCGGATCGACGGCAATATCTACTTCGGGCAGGTTTGAAGCGGCTCCGTTGCTGCGACCGACCTTTTCGCCGATGTAGAGCATCGGTGCCTCGTCCCGTTCACCCTCCCCAATGACGATGGTTCCGTTCATAGGGACCAAGTCCATCTCACGGCGCATGGATTCAACGGCGACGTGATCAGCGAGGTCTCTCTCGCCTTTGCCCATAGTTCGTGCTGAGGCGATGGCGGCTTCTTCGACGACCCGGAGAAACTCCTGTGTGAGATCGTGAGACATCGAGAGCTCCTTAATTCTTGTCTATCAGAGATTGCCCGCTTTGAACATCATCTCATTACTCTTTGCGAAGGTCGCGTCCACAATCGTGAGTCGATCACTGTGGGTGGATGGTGCTCTTGTGTTGTGCTGTGGGTTGGATTAGGCTGACGCAATTGCGAGCCTATTCTGCGTCCTCCGATGGTACGAAATCCAGAAGAATCCTGTTTGCCGATTTGCTTGGCGTCGCATAAGAAACCTCGCCCTTCATCACTCCTTGCCGGAGAATCATCATGTTCAAACCTGCTCTTGTTGTTGCACTGATTTTTCATGCCACCGCGTTGGATGGCCTGGCTCAAACCAAGATTCGTGCGAGAGATTTGGGAATTCCCTTCGATGGGAATCCGGGACCTCTAAATGCGATCACGGATGTGAAGGGCGTGGCCGTCGGTCACACAACCTTGATCGTGGGTGAGGGGAAGCTCATTGTTGGTAAGGGACCCGTCAGAACCGGTGTTACTGCAGTGTTACCGCAGGGCAAAGAATTTCGCGGTCGAGTGTTCGGCGCATGGTATAGCATGAACGGCAACGGCGAGATGACCGGAACGGCTTGGCTCGAAGAGTCCGGCTGCTTGGGTACCCCGGTTTTAATTACCAACACACACAGCGTAGGAGTCGTTCGAGACGCCGTCATCGAATGGAACATCAGACGGGGACTCGGTGAAGGCTATACCGGAGATGCGAGTCTGCCACTGGTCGCCGAGACCTATGACGGGTTTCTGAACGACATCAATGGCTTTCACGTCAAGAAGGATCATGTTTTCCGGGCACTGGAATCGGCCACTGCCGGGCCCGTCGCCGAAGGCAACGTCGGTGGAGGTACCGGGATGCGTACGCACGGCTTCAAGGCGGGCATCGGAACCTCTTCACGAGTGTTAGATTCGAAGGATGGCAGTTACACGGTAGGCGTTTTGGTGCAGGCCAACTACGGTGCCCGCGACCTACTTCGGGTGGCAGGAGTGCCCGTCGGCAAGGAGATCAGCGATCTCGCGCCGGTGCGTGGTGAAAAGAAGGATGGCCAAGGCTCGATTATCGTAGTGGTGGCAACAGACGCGCCCCTGCTGCCGCATCAATTGAAACGACTTGTCAGGCGTGTGTCGCTTGGCATCGGGATCGTCGGGGGAAGGGGAGAGAATTCGTCCGGAGACTTGTTTGTTGCGTTTTCTACCGCGAATGCCGAAGTGAGCAAGACCGCCGGAACCGCGCAATTGCAGATGCTTCCGAATGAGGGAATTAATCCTCTGTTTCGCGAGACTGTAAATGCCACGGAGGAGGCCATCATAAACTCTTTGGTCGCTGCCAAGACCATGATTGGCGTCAACGGCAACACAGCCTATGCGATTCCACACGATCGACTGAAGGCAGTGATGAGCAAGTATCAGAGACTGGTGAAGTAGCTTTCGCTTGCCCTCACAACGCACGATACCGATTTCATAAATAGTTGTTTGTAGAGACTTTAGCAATATCTCTGCCAGCGAGTCCGGGCGCCTCAAATCAGTATAATCCTCCTAGGTGATTGTTCCGAAAAGTGCTAGACTCCCGCGTGATTTACGAATCTGAATCTTCGGAGGGCTGCTTTTGCAAACATTGGACTCGGTAAGCCGAAGAACGTTTCTCAAAACTGCCAGCTCGTTTGGTTTTCCGCTATTCGCCACCGACTTCCAAACCCCGCGTTTTCTCACGAACCGTGAGATTGAGGTGACTCGCCATACGGTTACGCTGCGGAATCTCCCACCGGCGTTTGATGGGTTCCGCGTGGCTCACCTGACGGACATCCACCATAGTAAATACGTCTCGTTCAACGCGGTTTACCGAATGGTTGCGTTGGCTAACCGGCAGCGCCCAGACTTGGTATTTTTGACGGGAGACTACGTCACCTGGTCAAAGAAGTACATTGGTCCGATGGCGGATGCCTTGCGAGATCTTAGGGCGAGGTATGGCGTTTTTGCTGTTCTGGGAAATCATGATATCCGGGTGGATGCAGAGGCTGTAACAAAAGCGTTGGAGAGGGTTGGAATCCAGGTTTTGAGAAACGCTTCGGCGCGTGTCAACAGGCGTGGCCAGAGCTTGTGGCTGTCGGGGGTTGACGAATACAGCTACGGCCAGAGTGACCTCACAAGAGCCTTCGAGGGACTTCCTCCAACCGCTCCCAAGATCCTTCTGGCACACAATCCAGAGATCATTGCCACGGCCACTGAACACCAGGTAGATTTTGTGGCCGCCGGCCACACGCACGGTGGACAGGTAAAACTGCCGGGCCTCAAATCACTCAACAATCTCACCCAACCGACACAAGAGTTTCTTGAAGGATTTGTCAGTTCCGGCCGCACTCAGATGTATATCAGTCGGGGCTTGGGAAAGGTTGTTGTACCACTCAGGATCAAGTGTCCAGCTGAGATTCCTGTCTATACCTTCAGGTCTTCCCCAAACAGAACTGAAATCTGACCTGCCTTTTGGATTGAATCATTGAATCATTGACGATTCAGTTATGGGTTCATGTCTGCAATCATCAATGGTTCAATGACTTAACCGTCAGTGCATGCGTCCATTTGAGCCAGCCAGTTTCGCCGATTTTAGTCTTTTGGTCAGCCGAGGAATCAGAGCAGAAAGGTGTTCGGCCAGTTCTTCAAGCCGTTGGTCTTCTGATCTGGCTTCCAATATCCGCTGTCGGATTGCATTTTGAAGGTGAAGCGAAGAGGCCAACTTGAAGGCCAGTCCTTGAGGAGGCGATTCAGGGCTGAATTCCGCCCGATCATCCTCCCCCATCAGTCTGGACGCCTGGGCGTAGAGATCCAGTGTCCGGCGCGCCAGCTCTTCGGAAGGCCCTCGGTCTCCGACTGAATCGGTCAGCAACTCGACACTGCCGCGCAAGTAGGCCCTTTCAGAGTCGAAAAAGCTCACTTGGAATCGCTTTCGCCCTACCGCCACAAGGTCTAGTCGTCCGTCTGGGTATCGCTTGATCACTTGCGTGATTTTCGCCGTACAGCCAATCATTTCCACTGTGTCCTGGTGGGAGTAAAGAATGCCGAAGGGCGAGTCACCTTGCAGGCACTCAGCGATCATCTCCTTGTACCGTTCTTCGAAAATGTGCAAAGGCAACAACATTTCCGGGAACAACACGACATCAAGAGGGAATAGTGGGAGATAGTCAGGCATCGTTGATTGGCACTCTCATTCTCAATTGGCAGCATTCTGACACGGAGTGGTGCCACCGACGATACAAAATGGCGGCTTTATCTTAGATTCAGCGTTACTTGCGGGCCTGGGGGTGGGCCGTTCAACCCCTATTTGGGGCAACTCACTGAATTCTTGTTTAATCGATGGAAAATGTTGATTACATTACGCGAGCCTTGAACAGTATCGGTTTACAGGGGTAGGAATCAAACCCCATAAGTTATTGATTTAAATTAGCTTCAATAGATGCGCTGCGAGACTTGAGCTGGTCGAATTTGGAGTTAGTCGTCCTCATAAAGATCGAGTTTGCGAATCTTAGAGTCATCGTTCCACAGCAGAGTGTTATGAAGTTACTCGAAATAACGGGAGTAGGGTAGTGGCCCCTCAGCCTTTACCCGGCACGCCAATTTTAGATACCGGCCCCAGTTCCGAAACAGTGAGACCTAGAGGAGAACCTTAAGCCATGCCAAGAAAGAAAGGCCACCGCCTGATGAAGTATGTTGACAGCGCCATTTGCAAGACAGCGGGCGCTGCCTTCGATTCCATCCAATTCTTCAACAAGTACCGCCCGAACCCCTCCTTCACACCAAAGTGGTCGGACAAGCCCCTGTTGAAATCCTGGGAGAAATCGAAACCGACTCTCGGATTTCCACGCACGACAGATTCACTGTGCCCCACCTGTGTTCGGAACGCCCGGGAGAAGATCATCAATGGCGAAGAAGATTATCGAACACTAATGACCGACAAGGTGGGCGAGATCAAGGCCCAGATCATCGAGCGCGACGGCGAAGTTTGGATGACCAAAGAGTGTCCGAAGCATGGCAAGTTCGAGGACATGATGGCCAAAGACGTGAAGTTTCTGGAATGGATTGAAGGGAACTTCCCAGGCCGCGACATTCGTGCACACAACGACGAACGGCTGCATCGTCACGGTAGCAGCACGGTCAAGTATGGCCGTGGCTCCGTGTTAACGGTTGACCTCACCAACCGCTGCAACATGATGTGCGACCCCTGTTTCATGGATGCCAACCAGGTGGGCTACGTACACGAATTGAGCTGGGAAGATATCCAGGAAATCATGCGCAATGCCCTGGAGATCAAGCCACGCCGCCAGATGTCGATTCAGTTCTCCGGCGGCGAGCCAACGATGTCGCCCTATTTTTTGAAAGCGGTTCGTTACGCGCGTGAGTTGGGCTACAACAGCGTCCAAGCGGCCACAAACGGTATTGAGTTTGCCAAGAGCAAGGAATTCGCGAGACAGGCAGCCGAAGCCGGATTGCGCTATGCCTATCTGCAGTTCGACGGCATCGGCAACGACGCTAACAGCCACCGCCAGATTGGCAACCTGTTCGACGTTAAGCTGCGGGCCATTAATAACATGCACGAGGCCGGAATCGAAATCGTGCTGGTGACGACACTGGTCAACGGCGTGAACAACGATCAGGTGGGTCCGATCGTCAAGTTTGCCCAGGAAAATCCCAAGAAGATTGCCTTCATTTCCTTTCAGCCCGTCTCCTTCACAGGTCGCGACGAAGAGATCAGTGCCGAGCGGCGTCATCGCCAGCGCTACACCCTGTCGCACATGGCCAGCGACGTGAAAGCACAAGCGGGCATCACGGAGCCGACACGGGATTGGTTCCCAATTTCGTTGATGGGCGCCTTCGCGGACTTTGCTGATCTGGTCCACGGACCGGAAAAGGATTGGGGATCGTTCAGCTGCGGTTGCCACCCCAATTGCGGCGTGGGCACGGCCATCATGATTCACAAGGAAACCAAGGAAATGGCCCCGGTGCCGCAGTTCATCAACGTGCCGGGACTTGTAAAGGATCTGCAGAAAGTGACGGACGCCGCGCGTAATCGCACCTTCTCCGGTGCAATGATGGGCTTGGCGCTGCTGAAAAACTTCCAACCGTTCAAGGCTCCCAGCAAACTGACATTGCTGGATATTCTGAAAAAATTCGACAAGACCTGGGGCGTCAGCGGAAAGAACTACGGAAAGTCGACGCCAGACCGGACGATGGAAGACATCAAGAAAAGGCGCGAGGATCCTTGGAATTTCCTGTTCATCGCAGGCATGTGGTTCCAGGATCTGTTCAACTACGATTTCCGTCGCACTGAAATGTGCATCATTCCCTACGCTACACAGGAAGGCGAGATTTCGTTCTGCGCTTACAACACGGGCGTGGGTTGGCGGCAGATCATTGAGAATATGTATAAGAATGCCACCGTGGCAGAGTGGTACAAGAAGCACGGGAAGCACGAAGTCTTTGCAAAAGGAAAGAATGTCAACTTGGAAAGCTACGAACATTCTCTCAAAATCGACGCCATCGACGCGGCCCGAGTGCGCGAGCGCGGAGAGGAACCTTTGACGGCTGCTGGAGAGGAGCGGTTGCGGAAGAAAGCGTTGCGTGAAGCTGCTGAAGTCCGGGCGATTTACGAAGAAATGGTGTTGAAGAAGAAGCAGCCCGAGCTTGTACAGATCGGACAACCGGTAAAGTAATCGATGATTTCACCGACTGAGGAATGACCATATGGGCCGTCGAGGGTGGCGGCCCATTTTTGTTTTCTAGGGCAAGTTGGTACAGCCGCGATTCAAGCGAGTTTCCGAACTCGACGAGAATATGCTTCCGATCGGCAGTGCCCGCCTGGATCATCCACCAAAAGAGGAGTTGCAATGATTGCAGTGGAGCAAAATGTTTTTCATGGTTTTCTGGTAAAGCATGATGAGAGGCAGTGGGCTGAAGTTATGGGCCGGTTGTTGTCGTCAATCCACCCTGTTGACCAGGTTGCGACAAAGATCTGGTTTTCATTCTGGCCGCTGAGGCTGGCGCGCGAACTGCAGGAATCAACCGATCTGGCCCAGACCGTTAAGCGCTTGCAATTGGATGGCAACTTCTGGCTGCAGGAACAGGTCGATGCTTCGGTGGAGTACTTCCTGGGATCACGCTTCTGGGGTGGCGTAAAGAAGGCCATCCTGCAGCACGCCGAATCCATGACCCGTTCGACCGGCGCAGGTTTGGAAGAGCAGATTCGCGGCATTGCCGACAAGGTTGCGCAGGACAAGAGCATTGAGTTGCGTTTCGTTTTGGGAATTACTGCCGTAGGTGTCATGATCTTCCAGCAGATCGGCATCGCGGCGTTTGCCACGGCGGCCCAGCGTTCCTACGAGATCAAAAACCACCATTCGCCGGAGCAGTTGATCAAGTCACGCCAGGGGAGGGAAGGGGGCTGGCGGGCCCTGTTTGGTGCGAAGAGGCATAAGATTACATTCGATGAGAGCCATCAGGATGGCTCCTTCCAGGCGCTGGAAGGTCAGGACCTGTCGATGGCCTCAAGCTGTGACAAACGCGACTACCACAGCCAGGATCATCGTCGCGTCGCAGGACCTGTGCCTGCCGAATGTCGCAGCGGCGCTTGTGGCTATTGCTGGATCGGAGTCCTCGGAGGCCATGAGAATCTCTCGGATGTGACGGATTTCGAGAAGAAGAGACTCCATCATTTCGGCTATGTGCCTCGAGAAGTGGAGGTTGGACCGCATTCGCACATTCGTCTGGCGTGCCAATCTAAGTGCTATGGCGATGTGTCGGTTGTGATCTCGCCTTGGAATGGTGTGTTGGACGGCGGGAGGTAAGGAGACTTGAACCGCGAAGACGCGGAGACGCAGAGGAGACATAGGGCTATTTTAGATTAGGAGACTCTCTGCGTCTCCGCGGTGATTTTTGCTTTTTGCGTTGATTCTTTTCGAAGTAGGTGGGCCGGTGGGTCCCTTGGGCCGGTTATCGGTTGATTTTTTGGGCAGGGCGGTTACAATCTTCAAGGAATCATTGAGGTTCATGACAAGGAGTGAAATCGAATGCTGACACTGACTGACAAGGCACAAGGCAAAGTGAAAGAGATTCTCGACTCTCAGCCGGAGCCGTTTGCCGGCCTTCGAGTGCAGGTGGTGGGAGGCGGCTGCTCTGGCTTCCAATATCACATGGGATTTGAGAAACAGGAAAACAGCGGCGATGAAGTTCTGGAGATGGGTGGCTTCAAGGTGTTCGTCGACCGCGGCAGCTCCATGTACTTGGACGGTACGGAGATTGACTGGGTGGAAGCCTTGACTGGATCCGGCTTCAAGTTCAACAACCCGAACGTCAAGAGCACCTGCGGCTGCGGCGAATCGTTCCAAGCCTAAGACGACACTGAGTGATTGTTCCAAGGCCAACTCCCATTCGTTGAGAGTTGGCCTTTCTTGTCTGAAGGGAAAAACAAACTCAGAGATGCGGAGACGCAGAGCGTGCAGGAAGAGGGTCTTTGTTTTGTCTCCCACAGATTAAGAATGGCTGAGCGGATTTCGCAAACCAAACAAGGGTGGGTCTTCTCAGCGTCTTTACGTCTCCGCGGTATCCTTTCTCACTGGTTCTTAGGTTGATGCAATCGCCAATCGACAATCGCCATCCGGCAATCCTCCTGGATTCCCTCCACCGTCCCGCCAAAGACCTCCGTATCTCTGTCACCGACCGGTGCAATCTGCGCTGCAGTTATTGCATGCCATTTGATGAATATGTCTGGATCGATAAGAAGGAAATCCTGACGTTCGAAGAGATCACCCACCTGGCTCGACTCTTTGTCTCTCTTGGCGTGGAAGAAATCCGCCTGACAGGGGGCGAACCACTGGCTCGAACGAATCTCGAAGTGCTGGTCGGCCAGCTTTCCAAACTGACCAGTCTGAAGGATTTGAGCCTGACTACGAATGGCGTCTTTCTTGGAGAAAGCGCTGCCGCGCTGGCCGGCGCCGGGTTGAAACGAATTAACGTCAGCCTCGATACTCTGAATGCCGACCGCTTCCGTCAGATAACCAAACGTGGCGACCTGGAGAAAGTGTTGGAGGGGCTTTTCGCAGCCAAGCGTGCCGGGCTTCACCCCATCAAGATCAACGCTGTCATCGAGCGCGGCGTCAATGACGGAGACATTCTGGAGTTGGTTGAGTTCTCACGCCAGCACGGGTTCGCACTGCGCTTCATTGAGTTCATGGACGTGGGGAACTCCAATAGTTGGAAGTCGGAACGAATGGTCAGCAAGAAGGAAATTCTAGCAGCGATCGATGCGCGGTATCCTTTGCGCGAGGTTGGGAGGGAACAAGGCACAGCGCCGTCCGTGGACTACGAATTCGTTGACGGCCAGGGTGACATCGGGGTCATTGCCTCGGTCACAGAGCCATTCTGTTCAAGCTGCACTCGTGTGCGGCTCACCGCCGACGGCAAATTGGTGACGTGTCTCTTTTCTGAGACAGGGCATGATGTAAAGTCCTTGCTGCGAAGCGGGGCGACGGACGAAGAGCTGATCCAGTTCATCAGCGCAGTCTGGCGGAAACGCAAGGATCGGTATTCCGACGAACGACTCGAAGCACTACATTCCATCCAGGGTTACCAAAGCAAGGATCACAAGAAGATCGAGATGATTAGTCTCGGGGGCTAACAACGAGCTTCGGAGATCCTTGTTTGCCGAGGCAACCAAAGGACCGCTTTCCTGTGTTGTGTGTGTCATTCCGGCTAAGAGGGAATCCAGGTTTCTCTTCGGCGAGGGCTGGATTCCGGCTTTCGCCGGAATGACGAAGAGCTTCTTGTCGACATTGTCCCTCCCACGAAATTCAGAATTCATGAGGTGGAAGAAATGAGTAGCCGCGCCATTGTTTTTGCGCTGGTGTATTGCCTTCGCTTGCCAGTGGCCTCAGCTCAAGTTCCAACGCTGGACGCCCTGAAAGCCGACGCTGTGAAAAGTATCGACTCGCGCAAAGACTTCACTCAAGTGATGGTCGATTCGATTTTTAGTTATGCGGAACTCGGTTTCCAGGAGACGCAAACTTCGAAGTTCATCACGGAGATTCTGGAGAAGGAAGGATTTCAAATTCAGCATGGTGTTGCGGGCATGCCTACAGCCTGGGTGGCTTCCTGGGGAAAAGGGAAACCAGTCATTGGCTTCATGGCGGACATTGACGGCTTGCCGGAGACCTCGCAAAAGCCTGGCGTCGCTTATCATGATCCACTTATCAAAGGTGGTCCGGGCCACGGTGAAGGGCACAATGCGGGCCAGGCAGTGAACGTGACGGCCGCCATCGCTGTGAAGCAGCTCATACAGAAACACAGTCTGGCTGGGACCCTGCGGTTGTATCCGGGTGTTGCTGAGGAACTACTCGCCAGTCGAAACTACATGGTGCGCGCTGGGTTGTTCAAAGATGTCGATGTGATGCTCAGTACTCACGTTGGCACCGACTTTGGTGTGTCCTACGGCCCAGTGGGCACCGGACTGGTCTCTACGCAGTATAGTTTTCACGGAAGAAGCGCACACGGCGCGGGCTCTCCCTGGATGGGTCGTAGCGCACTGGATGCCGTTGAGCTGATGAACGTGGCGTGGAACTACCGGCGCGAGCATCTTCGGCTGCAGCATCGTTCCCACTATGTAATCGTGCATGGCGGCGATCAACCAAACGTCGTGCCGCCTGAAGCTACTGTTTGGTATTTCTTCCGCGAACTCGATTTCCAGCGAATCAAGGATCTTCATGCGCTCGGTACCAAGATTGCGCGCGCCGCCACTGAGATGACCGATACTACGATGACGGAGCGAATTCTTGCAGCAACCTGGCCAGGGCACTACAACAAGGCGGTGGCGGAATCGCTGTATTCCAACATTCAAAAAGTGGGGATGCCAACCTGGTCGGACGATGACCAGACGCTGGCGAAGGCGATGCAGAAGGAAATTGGAAACAAGGTGGAGGGCCTAAAGACCGAAATTGCAAAATTCGAACTGTCAAAGGAAGACAGCAGTGCCGGCTCCGATGATATTGCCGAGGTCTCCTGGAATCTGCCCACCGTGGTGCTGCGCTATCCTTCCAATATTCCGAATCTGGTTGGACATCATTGGTCCAGTGGAGTGGCCATGGCCACCCCCATTGCCCATAAGGGCGCCACGGCGGGAGCCATGGCACACGCCATGACCGCGATCGATCTCCTCATGAAGCCTGAGTTGGTAAAGGCTGCTTGGACCTATTTTGCAGAGCAGACCAAGGAAACCAAGTGGCAATCGTTGATTCCTGAAGGCGTCAATGCACCTATCGATTTGAACCAGGAGAAGATGGCTCGTTTCCGTCCGCAAATCGAGAAGCTCTATTTCAATCCACAGAAATACAAAACCTACCTGGAACAGCTTGGGATCAAGTACCCGGTGATTAGGTCACAGGGGACAGGTGACAGGTGACAGCGAAACGACTAGACCCACGGTATTGCTCGTTCGCTCTTTTTTGGAAATTGCCGTCCCGTTCAGGTCGTCTGCCCGATTCCGATAGGGTCCAGGGGAACACGAAGAGCCTACCATCTACTCGATGACCTTTCCCGCAGGGCGAACGTTTTTGCCCTCACGTTTCAAGGCTGAGTCACCCAAATCTTCGCGGGCTGCTTCAGCCAGCGATTGCAGCCGCTTCACGACTTCCGGATACTCGGCAGCAACGTTCGTGGTTTCTCCGATATCCTTCCCCAGATTAAAAAGCTCCAGACCGATTTCTTTTGTTGCGTGCTTGCCCGGCTTCGCGCCGCCTCCGGCAGGATCCGGCTTGGTGTAAGTATGAGGGAAATGTAACTTCCAGGGACCACTGCGAACTGCCTGCAGGTGCTGACTCCAATAGTAGAAATAAGCTTCGTGCGGGCTCTTGGCACCCGGCTGCATCCGGATGAGTGGCCAAATATTCTTGCCGTCGATGGGACGATCGGTGGGCAACTTGGCTCCAGCCAACGTTGCCAGTGTGGGCAGAATGTCGATGGTGGCCGCCAGCTCACGGACAACTTGGTTGCGTGGAATCTGCGTTGGCCAGCGCATGATGCAGGGAACACGAACGCCTCCTTCAAACGTAGTGGCCTTACCCTCCCGGAATGGACCTGCCGATCCCGCGTGGTCGCCGTACAAGAGCCACGGACCATTGTCGGACGTGAAGATCACCAGCGTACGTTCGTCGAGCCCATTCTTCTTCAAGCTCTGCAGGATCTCGCCCACCGACCAATCGAGTTCTTGAATCACGTCCCCGTACAAGCCACGTTTCGATTTGCCCTGACCTCTGCTGGAAACAAACAGCGGCACATGCGGCATGTTGTGGGGAACGTAGAGGAAGAAGGGCTGATTCCTATTCTTTTCAATGAACTTGACGGCTCGCTCTGTATACCACGTCGTGAGTTGGCGTTGATCTGGATCCGTTTCAATTGTGCGCTCGCCTTCGATGAGTGGTAACGACGGATACGGCCGCGTAGGAGCGGGATGCTTTGGCCACATGTCGTTGGAATAGGGCAGGCCAAAGTAGTCATCAAATCCATGGCGAGTCGGCAGGAATTGAGGCTGGTAGCCGAGATGCCACTTGCCGTAGATCGCCGTTGCGTAACCCCGCGTCTTGAGCACTTCGGCCAGCGTTAGTTCGTTGGAATGAATTCCTTCTTTCGAATAAGGATTCAACGCCCCAAGGATACCAATGCGGTTGGGATAGCAGCCTGTCAACAATGCGGCCCGCGATGCGGAGCAGACGGGTTGTGCCACATAGAAGTCGGTAAACCGAACGCCTTCCTTTGCCATCCGAGCCAGATTCGGGGTTCGGTTTTTCGCTCCGTAAGGGCTGATGTCCGCATAGCCCAGGTCGTCCGCGAAGATGATCACAAAGTTGGGAAGGGTTTGACTATGAAGGGTTTCGCAGCCCAACAGGAGGATTAGAAAGGCAATCGCGAAGGTGCTGCCCTGTTTGAGCGACCGATGTGGCTTCATGGGATGGGCTCCGAAGACAATGAGGATGGTCGAAGTGTATCTGAACTCCACAATTCCACGAGCAGAAGTTTTGCCAGCGCGGGCCGGCGGGCCCCAAATGAAAAAGGGCCGCCCGATTTCGGGCGGCCCTCTGAAGTTTGGACATTTTTCGTCACCCCGGCGAAAGCTGGGGTCCACGATCTACCAACAAACTGGATTCCGGCTTCCGCCGGAATGACATTCATCGGTCCTGCATTCCAGCCCCGGTTTTCACCGGGGGTTGTGAAGCACGCTCCTGGTGCGGACGACACAAGTCCTACTTGATAAACAGCATCTCCTGGTAGGTCGGTAGAGGCCAGAGGTCATCAGCCACGATCGCTTCAAGTTCATCGACGAACTGTCTGACTTTTTGCATTGCGGGCAGCACGTCGTGGCAGAAGTGTTTGGCTTCGTCCAGTAGTGACTTTGCGCCATGGTGGTTCATGGCGCCTTCCAGTGATCCGATGCTGTCTTGCAGACCCCTTGTGAGCGAGATGACCTGATTCAGCGTGCTCGAGTCGGATGGATATCCCGCCGCTTTCAGGCTCGCAGCGGTGGCTGCCAACTCACCTTGATAGCGGATGGCTGCCGGGTAAATCTTGGTCTTCGCCATCTCAATCATCAGATTCGCTTCCACGTTCACTGCCTTGCAGTACTGCTCAACATAGATGTCCATTCGGCTGTGCGTCTCACGCTTTGAAAGGACCTTGTACTTCTCCATCAGAGCCACCACTGCCTTGCTGCCAATAACGGGCAGAGCCTCCACGGAAGTCTTCAAGTTAGGGAGGCCACGGCGGGCAGCTTCCTGGTGCCATTCTTCAGCATAGTTGTTCCCGTTGAAGATGACGCCTCCGTTCTCCTTGATGATGCATTGCAACAGCTTCTGCACCGCAGCGTTCAGCTTCTTGGCGTCGCCCTTGGTGGCCTTCTCCAAGTCCGTAGCAATGTAGTCAAGCGACTCAGCCACAATTGTGTTCAGCGCGACCAGCGGGCCGGCGATGGACTGGTTCGATGCCACGGCGCGGAACTCAAACTTGTTGCCTGTGAAAGCAAATGGGCTGGTGCGGTTACGGTCGCCCGCATCCTTTGGCAGGGACGGCAGGCTGTCGACTCCGATCGTAAGCGTGCCTTTCTTCTTGGAAGACTTGGCGCCGCCCTTCTCGATCTGGGCAAAGACATCCGTGAGCTGATCGCCCAGGAAGATGGAGATGATGGCGGGCGGTGCTTCATTCGCGCCCAAACGGTGGTCGTTGGCAGCTGAGGCGACGACAGCACGCAGCAGCGCAGCATATCGGTTCACACCGCGGATGACCGCTGCGCAAAACACAAGAAACTGTGCATTGTCGTGCGGGTTGTCGCCAGGATCCAACAGGTTGCCTTGAGTGGAATTGCCGAGTGACCAGTTCAAGTGCTTGCCTGATCCGTTGACACCAGCAAACGGCTTCTCATGCAGCAAGCACTCCATGCCGTATTCCTGCGCCACACGCTTCATCGTGATCATGGTCAGCTGCTGATGGTCGGCAGAAATGTTGGCGTTCTCATAGACGGGTGCGATTTCGTACTGGGCTGGAGCCACCTCGTTGTGCCGGGTCTTCACGGGAATGCCTAGTTTGTACAGCTCTCGTTCCGTCTCGAGCATGCAAGCGAGAACGCGCTCGGGAATTGCGCCGAAATAATGATCTTCAAACTCCTGGCCCTTCGGCGGCTTGGCGCCGAACAAGGTACGTCCAGCGTTCAGGAGATCAGGCCGCGCAAAAAAGAAGTTACGATCGATCAAAAAGTACTCCTGTTCCGCGCCAGCGGTTGCCATGACTCGGGCTGCGTTGTCGTGACCGAAGAGCTTGAGAATGCGCTGAGCCTGCTTGTCGAGAGCCTGCATGGAGCGCAGCAAGGGCGTTTTCTTGTCCAACGCTTCACCCGTCCAGGAGACAAAAGCCGTTGGGATACACAGCGTCGTCCCGTTGGTATTCTCCAGAATGTAGGCAGGGCTGGTTACGTCCCAAGCCGTGTAGCCACGGGCCTCAAAGGTCGAGCGAATACCCCCAGAGGGAAAGCTGGAGGCATCCGGTTCACCTTGAATGAGCTGTTTGCCTGAGAACTCGGCAACGGCGCCGCCCTGGCCATCGGGCTCTAGGAAGCTGTCGTGCTTTTCGGCAGTCAGCCCCGTTAACGGGTGAAATATATGTGCGTAGTGCGTCGCGCCCTTTTCAATTGCCCAGTCCTTCATTGCTGCCGCTACCACGTCTGCCACCGAGGCATCCAGCGGCTTGCCACTTTCAATCGTCTTTTTCAGCGATTTGAAAACCGCTTTCGGCAGCGTGGCTTGCATCACAGCCTGGCTGAAGACGTTCACGCCAAACAAAGCCTTTGCAGGGGTTTCAGCAAAGTTCAATGGCTCCGAAATTGGCTTGTAGTTTGTCACTGCCGAAACGGCCTGCAGACGAGAGACACTTCCGCTCATTGTGAGTTCACTCCTTAAGGGATGAGATTTTGATGAGCCCTGGCATTAACTCCTCTAGAGCTGGGCTGGCAACCACTGTCTCTAGCGGTACAGACCCAAAAAAAAACGCCCACCGATAAGGAGCGTTCCTCACCGCGTGGACGCCATTGTCCTGTTGAATATCTCTTGTTCTGCCTGGGTCGACAACCCTCGCAGGCAAAAGTGGGGCAGAGTTTATATCAAATGGCTCTGAGATCAAGCCTTTTCATTTTATGGTTTCGATAAATACAGTTTATGAACGACGCAAAGCAGCAAAGCATGAGATTGTCGACGCACTGGCGCTAGCAATGTCATGTTCCTTGACAACGTCGAGATTTCTTTCCTAAGATTCAGCCCACTTCCAGGACCCATGCACCGCAGCATGAGTTAGCCCAGGCTCCACGCAGCGCAGCGTGTGAATCGCCGCTTCCTTACAGTTATCGAGTAGTCGTCACTTCACCACACAGTAAATAAGGAGCAACCATGAACCCAAAAGAACTTGTCAAAATGGTGAAAGACAAGGGAATCAAGATCATCGACTTTCGTTTTGTTGACATGCCGGGACTGTGGCAGCATTTTTCGATGGCATCCAACGAGCTGGAAGAATCGATGTTTGAAGAAGGTGTCGGCTTTGACGGATCCAGCATTCGCGGGTTCCAGCAGATTCAGGAAAGCGACATGCTGCTGATCCCGGATGCCAGCACAGGCTGCGTCGACCCGTTCAGTGCCTATCCGCAGCTGAATATCATTTGCAACGTAAAAGATCCCGTCACACTGCAGCCTTACACGCGCGATCCGCGTTTCATTGCGCAGAAGGCCGAGAACTACTTGAAGTCGACGGGGATCGGAGACACGGCCTACTTTGGCCCGGAGCCTGAATTCTTTGTCTTCGACGACATCCGCTTCGACCAGGGAGTGAATCGTGGCTACTATTTCATCGATTCCAACGAGGGCTTCTGGAATTCGGGGCGGGAGGAAGGAGGTCACAACCTTGGCTACAAGATTCGCTACAAGGAAGGTTATTTCCCGGTTCCGCCAATGGACACTCTCCAGGACATTCGGAGTGAAATGATTCTGACGATGGAGCAAATTGGAATTCGTGTTGAAGTGCATCATCACGAAGTGGCAACTGCCGGGCAGTGCGAAATCGACATGCGTTTCGACACGCTGACCCGAATGGCCGACAATCTGATGAACTACAAGTACGTTGTAAAGAACGTCGCCCGGAAACATGGGAAGACTGCGACGCTGATGCCAAAACCCCTCTTTCAGGACAACGGGTCGGGAATGCACGTTCACCAGAGTGTCTGGAAAGGCGGGAAGAATGTGTTCTACGAGACAGGAGGCTATGCCGATCTAAGCAAGGCGGCGATCTACTACATTGGGGGCGTGCTAAAGCACGCACCGGCCCTTCTGGCTTTCTGTGCGCCGACAACCAATTCCTATCGCCGCCTGGTCCCAGGCTACGAGGCTCCAATCAATCTGATCTACTCGCAGCGCAATCGAAGTGCGGCGGTCCGGATCCCCGCCTACTCTCGGAGCGAGAAGGCCAAGCGGGTCGAGGTGCGCTTCCCTGATCCTTCCTGCAACGGCTACATGGCATTTGCAGCCCTTCTCATGGCCGGACTCGATGGCATTCAGAACAAGATCATGCCCCCGGATCCGATCGACAAGGATCTTTATGACCTGGAAGCGGAAGAAAAGGCCCACGTAAAGTCCACTCCGGGCAGCCTCGAGGATGTGTTGACCTCATTAGAGGGGGACCATGAGTTTCTGCTGAAGGGTGACGTCTTCACCAAGGATGTCGTCGAAACGTGGGTGGAATACAAGCGCAGCAAAGAAGTCGATGCAATTCGGCTTCGGCCACATCCCTATGAGTTCGCGCTGTATTACGACATTTAGACCCGTAGCAACCAAAGGGCACGTTTCTGGCTGAGACGTGCCCAAAGTATCGAGTCCACAGCAATTGGCATTGACGATTGAGAGAACGGTGCCTGCGGCTGCCTGCCCCCCAATCTGTTCAGACCGATTGACCCCTCCTGAGAGGAGTCTCGCAAGGGTCGTCACTGCATGAGTTCAGAAACGATGCGCTGGAAGACCTCCCGGACTCTACCTGTGATCTCGAGATGCGCGGCTTCGAAATCCTGGGCACCCCGTGGATCTCTTGCGGCTGAGTAGTCTAGCAGTCGTGAGGTGCGTCCAAGGTCTTGAGGGGTGCGGGAAACGGCGGCCGTGCCGTAAGAGGAAGCGATGCGCAGGCGGTTCTCGACAAATCTCAGGAACTCATAGCCTAGATAGAGCGTGTAGTAATCTGGAACTGCCAGAATGCCATGCCGAACAAGTTCTGAGAGCGCTGCGAGCGTGTTTGGCGCTTGCAAGCCACTAAGCCGCGCACCGTGGCGTATCTGGAGAAGCTGCACTGCAAACTCGATGTCGGTTAGTCCGCCACGGCCCGCCTTAATGTGAAGCCGATTCTCTTCTTGTTCCCTGCCGAGCTCCGCTTCCATGCGCTGCCGAATATGCCGAATCTCTTCCAGCACCTGCACGGAAAGTTGCTGGCCATAGACAAAAGACTGGATCATTTGTCCGAGCCTGCAGCGGTTCTCGGGGCTGCCGAAGACGAAACGGCGCCTGACCAAAGCCAGGCGCTCCCAGGGTGCAGCGCGGTTTCTCAGGTATTCCTCATAGCGATGAATTGCCGTCACGATCCCGCCCTTCTTGCCTTCCGGCCTAAGGCGCGTGTCGATTTTGTAGATCGAGCCCTCGCCGCGTGAAACGCTCAAGATCTCGTCAATTCGTTCGACGACGCTCAATGTGCGATGCTGCACATCTGCTGGCTGTTCATCACCGTTGACTGAGTAGAAGTACACCAGGTCCAAGTCCGAGTTATAGCTCAGGTCGCCACCCCCCAACTTTCCTAGTGACAGGATCACGAGATGTTCTGCCACCCATTGGGTCAGGCCAGGGTCTCCTTGCTTTTCAAGCTGGCTACAGGCAACCTCACACGCTGCGATCAAGCACGCTTCAGCAAGGTCGGCCAGTTGTGCGCCAACCGAAGGGCGGTCATTCGCTTCGAGGATGTCCCTCAGTTGGATGCGAAACAACTCCAGGTGCTGAATCTCCCTCAGCGCCTGCGTCTGCATTCTCCAATCGCCGGTTTCGTCGAGCGCTCCACGAAAATCCTCTAAATAGTCTGGCATCGTTTTGACGCCTTCGAGGAACTCGTCGCGAAGCAGGAAATCGAGGAGTTGCGGCTGACGGCAAAGAGAATCTGCCAGAAACTGACTGGAGGAAAGCACTCGCACCAAGCGATGGATAGCTGTGGGCGATTCGTTCAGCAGTGTATACAGTGCGTCGCGGGTGCCGAGTGAGCTGGCAAATCGTTCAAAATAGCTAAGACCCGTGTCTGGATCCGGGCTGAGACGCAACGTGGCCAGCAGGGGCGGCAGCAAGTTGGCCAGCAGGTTGCGCATCTTGGAAGGCGAGTGTGCAAACGATTGGGCATCGCGGAGCAACTTCACCTGGTGGAGGGCGGTGCGTGGATCGTTGAAGCCGGATTTCGAAAGAACCTCGAGCGCCTCAGCCTCATCGAGATTCCTGTTCAAGATCAGCGCCGCCTCTCGCACCTGTTCATTAGCTCCGCCGATTCGCTTCCTCGAAACCAAATCGTCGAAACTGCGTCGAACTGACGCACGGTGTTGCTTGAGCTTCCTCAGAAAACGATCAACCGTCGCAGCCTCTGTCTTGGCTTTGAAGCCCATCCGGCGCGCGCAGCGATAAAGCTCTTCGGGTTCGGTCGGAAGCTCGTGCGTCTGAAAGTGATAAACCATCTGCAGCTTATGTTCGAGATCACGAAGAAACCGGTATGCCTCAGCCAGCGTTTGGTGTTCAGCGGGCTGCAGGTAGCCCAAGTCCGCAAGCTTTGCAAGCGCCCGAAGCGTGCCGCGCTGCTGCAGCTCCGGCTCTCTGCCGCCGTAGATCAGCTGTAGAGCTTGCACAAAGAACTCGACCTCGCGAATGCCCCCTGCACCGAGTTTGACGTGCTGTTCGTGACTCTTTCTGGACGACAGTTTGGTCTCAATGCGACCTTTGATCTCCTGAATTTCATCCAAGGCGGCAAAGTCGAGAAACTTTCGATAGATAAAGGAATTGAAAGTTCTGCAGAATTCCTCACCCAGTTCTGCTGATCCGCCGACAGGTCGTGCCTTGATAAGGGCCAGGCGTTCGAACGTCTCTCCCCACGATCCGTAATAGTTCTTGAAGGCCGAAAGTGAACTCGCTATGGGTCCTGCGCTGCCCTCTGGGCGCAAACGCAGGTCCACACGGTAAAAGTACCCTTCCTCCGTCAGCGCAGAGAGCTCCCGTGTTATCGCCTGCGCCAGTTTGGCGAAGAACTCCATGTTGGAAACGCTGGCCTGAGAGAGCTCGGTGGCTTCTGTCTGGCCCTGCTCTCCACTGTAGAAATAAATAAGGTCGATGTCGGAGCTGTAATTCAGCTCCTGCCCGCCCAACTTCCCCATTGCCATGATCGTGAAGCTTGCGTCTCGACTTGTGCCACTTGCATCTTGATATCGTGGCGCCCCGTGCCTGGCCACCAGCCCGCCGAGGCACACCTCGTAAACACACTGAATCACGGCGTCGGCCAGATTGGAAAGTTCCTCCATCGTAGAAGACACACCGGAAAGCTTCAGCAAATCGCGTGCTCCAATACGGAGCAATTCGCGGCGCTTAAGACGGGCAAGGGCTCTGAGTTGATGCGCGTCTACATCGAACTTACCCATCGCCTGCCGTGCTTCTCGGAGGTAGTGCTCCGCGGACTTGGTCGAAGGGAGGCCCAGCTCGTCAAGAAGCCAGTAGAAGTACTCAGGATTGCGAATCAGAATCTCGGCATTGAACGGAGAAGCACCGCAGATCAACAACAGAGCTTCCAGCGCCTCAGGTGTCTCGCCCAGGAAATGCAGGAAGTTCAAACGATGCCCCACGCTGGACATCAGCCGTTCGAAGTAATTGATCGAAGCATCCGGATCGGGGGCCAGGCGGGCTGTTTCCAGAACACTGTTCATCATGCGCGCCAAGATGTGTCGCGACTGCGGCTCCTCGGCAATCAGTTGGAGGTTGCGATCAACCGCCGCTGTGTCCTTGAAACCGTATCCGCTTAGGAACTCATGAATCTTGTTCGCACTGAGTTCAGGAGCTAAGAGGAGGTCTTCAGCTTTCATGCAGCTAGGATGGAGGGCCCGCGGGGCAAGCGAGACAGCAGTCTGAAGCACTCCTAAAATAGCACAGTCTGACGGCAGAACCGAAACAGGCAATGCGCAGGGTAGGGGGTCAGTTTCCGGTTACGCCGTTTAACTGGCCAATCGTGATGCCCGCGCAAATCTAACCCTCGCAGAATGTGAACTCTGTCGGCGCGTGCACAGATTGGACCAGTTAAATCGAAATTAACCGGCCAAACTGTTTGATCAGAGAGCGCTTAGGCTGCAATTGAGGTTCAAA
>Ga0187893_10000293_pt1 | contig 129286 bp, 135 predicted proteins | sample MA1701074metaG_FD_139574 | JGI IMG/M metagenome (GOLD analysis project Ga0187893, IMG submission 139574) | White microbial mat communities from a basaltic lava cave in the Kipuka Kanohina Cave System on the Island of Hawaii, USA - MA170107-4 metaG ...
AGCTGGAACTGACCAAGGCACCGCGGTCAAGGACCGCGGCCGCGGGAATTCCAGAAGGGTTCCGCCCGCTAAAGCCCGGCAGGGTCGATCCGAGAGGCGCGAGAGCGAACGGGCCTGCCACCCTGCCTGCTTCTGAGATGTAAGCTATTCGTATCTGAGCGCATCAATGGGGTTCAGGCGCGCGGCTTTGTTGGCAGGATACATTCCGAAGAACAGCCCGACGAAGAGGGAGAACAAGAACGCGGCGGCGATGGATTCGAGCGAGATGATCGTGGGCCAGCCCGCAATGACCGTCGTCGCGCGCGCGGACAGAACACCCAATAGGATCCCCAGCAACCCGCCGAACAGACTCAGCGACATCGCTTCGATCAGGAACTGCAGCAGAATGTGCCGCCGCTTGGCGCCCACGGCCATGCGCACCCCGATTTCCTTCGTCCGCTCCGTCACCGAGACCAGCAGGATGTTCATGATCCCGATCCCGCCGACCAGCAGCGAGATGGACGCAATGGCGAACAGCATCAGAGTCAGCGTCTGCCCTGTGCCCTCCTGAATGGCCGCGATGTCGATCTGCGTCCTGACGGTAAAATCATCGGCCTGCTCGGGCTGAAGGCGGTGCCGGGACCGGAGCGCCTCCCGGATTTGCGCGACGGCTTCCGGCAGATCCTCGGTGCGGTCGGTGGATGCGAAGATGGCCCCGATCGAGCCGAGGAACTGCGTGCCCAGGACCTTCCGCTCCGCCGTCGTGAAGGGAATGAACACAATATCGTCCTGGTCGGTGCCCTGGGACGACTGCCCCTTCGGGGCCAGCACGCCGATCACCGTAAACGGGACGTTCTTCAATCGGATCGTCGCGCCGACCGGCTCCTCGCCCGGTTCGAACAGATTATCCACGACCGTCTGCCCGATCAGCGCCACGCGGGCCGCGACATCCATATCCGTCTGCGTGAACGGCATACCGCTGGCATAGGACCAGTCGCGGATCGTCAGGTAGCCGGGCGAAATCCCGTTGACCGGGGCATTCCAATTTTTGTTGCCGGAGACGACCTGCATCACATCCCGCTTGCCCCAGGCCGTGTCGGCCAGCAGCGGGATTCTCTTCTTCAGATCCTGCGCGTCCGCCACCGTCAGGTTCACGCCGCTCCCCTGCCCCCCGCGCACGCCGCCCGTCGTGGTGGCGCCGGGCAGGATGATGATCACGTTCGTGCCCATGCTGGCAACCTGCGAACGCACGGCGGCCTTGGCGCCCTGCCCGATGCTGATCATGGCGATGACGGCGGCCACGCCGATGACGATGCCGAGCACCGTCAGACCGGCGCGCAGCCGGTTGCGGCTGAGAATGCGAAATGCCGTCGTGACGGTGAGCAGCAGGAAGGCGCCCATAGTTAAGAAAGTATGATTTGGTGATTGGGTGATTGGGTGACGTTGCCGGACTTGCCTGAATTCCTGTTCATGACTTCGCCAGATCGCCAAATCACGAAATCACCAGATTCTTTTGGCGGTCGGTCACGATCTGCCCGTCCTTGATGATGATTTCGCGCGACGTGTAGGCCGCAATGTCGGCCTCGTGCGTCACGACGATCACCGTGATCCTCTCGTCGCGGTTCAAGCCTTCCAGCACCGCCATGATCTCGCGGCTGGATTCCGTGTCCAGATTGCCCGTCGGCTCGTCGGCCAGCAGGAGGGATGGGGCCGACGCCAGCGCGCGCGCAATTGCGACACGCTGCTGCTGGCCTCCGGAGAGCTGCGCCGGATAATGCTGCTCGCGCCCGGCCAGACCGACCTTTGCCAGCGCCTCGGCCGCCTGCGCACGCTGCTCGCGCAGAGGCAGTCCGCGGTAAAACAGCGGCAGTTGCACGTTTTCCAGCGCGCTCGTGCGGGGAATGAGGTTGAAGTTCTGAAAGATGAAGCCGATCTGCCGGTTCCGGACCTCCGCCAGCGCATCGGAATCGAGCGATCCGACATCCGTGTCGCTCAGCCGGTAGGTCCCGCTGGTGGGACTGTCCAGGCAGCCGATGATGTTCATGAGCGTGGACTTCCCGGACCCCGATGCGCCCATGATCGACAGGAACTCGCCCCGCTGGATGTCGAGCGAGACGCCGCGCAATGCCTGGACCCGCACGTCCCCCAGACGATAGATCTTCCAGAGATCCCGGCACTCGATCAGCGACCCCATCAGCGTATCTCGTGAAGCGTGAAACGTGAGGCGTGAGGAAAAGGCATGCGCCGGTGATTACAGCCCGCGATCTCGACCCCGCGGGCGGCTGTGTGAGCTGCCGCCGAATCCAGGAGGAAGCTGATCGGACTTGGCCGTGCTGCGCGATTCGAGACCGACGATGATCTGATCGCCTTCGTTGAGCGATCCGCCGGTGATTTCGGTGAAGGACCCGTCGGAAATGCCGGACTGCACGGCCACCGCTTCGGGATCGCCGGATGCGCCCATCTTCCAGACCGCCTTGCCTCCAGCGGAATCGTTTCCACCTGCGGGCTGGCGACCGGCCGCTCCGGTTGCGACCGTCGCGACGGTCTGGGGAGGCTTGAAGCGCAAAGCAGAATTCGGCACCTTGATGATTCCGTCCTTGCGGGCGACGACAATGGACACGTTGGCCGTCATCCCCGGCTTCAGGCGCAGGTCCGAATTATCAACGCCCACGACGACGTCGTAGGTCACGACGTTCTGCACGCTGATCGGCGAGTTGCGCACCTGGCGGATGCGGCCCAGAAACCGCTCCCCCGGATAGGCGTCCACCGTAAAGGCCGCTTCCTTGCCTTCCGTCATGCCGCCGATGTCGGCCTCGCTGACATTGGCATCCACCTGCATTTTGGTGAGATCCTGCGCAATGGCGAAGATCATGGGAATGGACACGCTGGCGGAAATGCGCTGCCCCACTTCCACCAGGCGGGAGATGACGACCCCGTCGATCGGCGACTTGATCACCGTGTACGTCAGGTCCAGTTCGGCCGCTTCGAGAACCGCCTGGGCCTGCTTGACCGCCGCCTCCGCCACCGCCAATTGCGCCACGGCCCCTTCGTAGGCGGTGATCGCCACATCCACGTCGTTCTGCGAGACAAACTGCTGTTTGATGAGCGATTGCACGCGGTCCAGTTCGCGCTTGCGCTGGGACTGATCGGCTTTCGCCTTCAGCACGGCCGCTTTCGCGTTGGCGAGACTGGCTGCAGCCTGATCGCGCCGTGCCCGGTAGGGAAACGGATCGATGCGCGCGACGACCTGGTCCTTTTTCACAACGGAATTGAAATCCGCGTGCAGACTCTCGACCATCCCGGTCACCTGGCTTCCGACCTGCACCAGCGTCACGGGATTGATCGTCCCCGTCGCGTTGACCACCGACACGATCGATCCGCGCTCCACCGGCGCCGTCTTGTAACGGACAGGAACCTTCCGCTCGCCGCCAAAGAACACGTAGCCCCCGATCGCCACGCCGACCGTGAGAATCCCTATGATCCACACCGCCTTTCGCACCGTTGGTCCCATGGTTTTCGTGATTTCCAGCCCGCAACCCTGACTGTGTTATTGTGCTGCCAAACCGCCGCAAACGCAACAGGCCATCAGTCGGATGACGAATGGCCTGCGAGTGGTTCGTATTGGGCCGGTTGCATCAACCGACGCGGCGGCCTTGTCCGCTACTGCGCGACGCTGATCCGATCCTTGATCGCATCGAACTTGGCTTTGGACAGCGCGTTCTTCAGCACGATCTCCTGCTTGACCTTGTAGGGCCGGCCCGCCACCACTTTGTCGGCTTCCTCCTTGGTCACGCCAAGGAACAGCACCATGTCGGTGGCCGACGCGGTGTTTACATTGACCGGAGCCAATCCAGCCTGCGAAGCGGCTGGTGCAGACGCGGCAGGAACAGGCGCTGCCGGGACCGCCGCTGCTGGAGCGGCAGGGGCCGCGGGCATGGCCGGCGCCTTCGGCGGAACCGGCGCCGTCATCGGCACCTGGGCCGGCGGCTCCTTGAGCGCCTTTTGATAGCGGGCCACGGTTCCCTTCAACGATTCGTTCTGCTTCTTCGTCAGGTCCAGTTCCTGCTGAAGCGCCCGGTTTCTGGCAGCGAGATCTCGGCTCCGCTGCTCCAGGTCGCGGACGCGCGTATTGGTCCCGCCCCGCTCCTTGCCGAGACTGTCCTCCAGGCGCTGCTTCTCGGATGATGCCAGCTCAAGATCCGACGCCAGTTTGTTCTTTTGTTCCCGCAGGCTTTTGACTTCGTCTTCCAGTGCCTTCTTCTGAAGCTGGACTTTCTCCGCCTTGTTTTTGGCCTCTTCGGCTTCGGTAACCGCCTGCTCGTACTTGCCGGACCAGACACATCCGGCGGCTGCCAGCGACGCCAGCAACAAGACACCCATCGCGATTCCGCTTCTCATCCAACCCTCCATCATCAATGTAAAAAGAGTCCCGCGTCTCTCTTTGATGTGTAGTGCATCCCCTGAGTTTTGTCAATAGAGACAATGATTTAGAAGTCTTTTCGGCATGCTGCGCTTGACTCATTTGGAGAGACTCTGTGAATATGCGCCGCCCATGCAAACTTGGGGACCAGAGCTGGCCATTATCCTGGGAATCGTCGAAGGACTCACCGAGTACCTGCCGATTTCGTCCACCGGACATTTGATTCTTGTCGGTCATTGGCTGGGATTTACCGGCGAGGCGGCGGCCAACGTTGAAATTTCAATCCAGCTTGGCGCGATTCTGGCCGTGATCGTCTACGAACGACAGAAGCTGGCGGCCTTCCTGTCTCAGGCCGCGACCGAACAGGCCTCGCTCAGATCTTCGTACGGACAGGGCTCCTGGATGGCTGCTCTGACCCAATCCATGACGCAGCATCGAAATTTGTGGTTCCTGATCGGCCTGTTCGTCGCCTTTCTCCCTGCCGCGACAATCGGCCTGCTGAGCCATCATTGGATTGAAACCCATCTGTTCAATCCGCGCACAGTCGCTATTGCCTCAATTATCGGCGGGCTGATCATCATGGCGGTGGAAGCGAGACCGCAGCAGGCCCGCGTGACTCAGCTGGAGCAAGTCGGTGTGAAGACCGCCTGGTGGGTCGGCGTGGCCCAGTGCGTGGCGCTCATCCCCGGCACCTCCCGTTCAGGCGCCACGATCATCGGCGCCCTGCTGGCCGGCATGGACCGCAAGACGGCAACAGAATACTCGTTCTTCCTGGCCCTGCCCACGCTGATCGCCGCCACCGGCTACAAGCTGGTTAAATCGGCCGCGCTCTTCTCGACGCAGGACCTGCTGGCTCTTGGCTTGGGACTGATCGTGGCGTTCCTGGTCGCCTGGGCGGTCATCGCGGGATTTCTCACCTTCGTCAAGCGACACAGCCTCCTCGTCTTCGCCTACTACCGCATCGCGATGGGTGCGTTAGTGTTGTGGATGTTTCCGTAACGGAGAAAGAAGCGATGTCGGATTCGGACACAGTCCACGTCTACGATACGTGGGTGAAGGGGAAGAAAGGCGCCATTCATTTCGACGTGATGACCATGGATGAAGCCACCGCGCTCAAGCTTGCCAAGGTCTATCTTGCGAGTATCGGCGAAGCCGGCGCGACGATCACCACGAAGGAATGCCGGCTCTGCCACAGCGAGCCGCTGGTCATGTTCTCCGCCGAACAGCAGAAGCAATTCCGCGACCAGGGCGGGTTTATCATCCCCTCCCAGCCTGAGACACTTCCAATTTATATCCGGGATTGCTGCGGAGCCGGTTCGGCTTCGTGCTTGTCGAAGGCCAGATGGAAAGCCAGAAAGCAGATGCCGACGCTGATCGCGGCATCGGCCACGTTGAAGGCCGGCCAGTGGTAGGCACCCACATAGACGTCCAGAAAGTCGATCACTTCGCCGAACCGTACCCGATCCAGCAGGTTTCCGATTGCCCCGCCGAAGACGGCCGCGACGCTGAGCTGCCCGCCCCAATCGTCGGGCTTCAGGCGATATAAGATTGTCCCCAGCAGGATCAGCGCAAAAATTGAGGTGAGCCCGAAGAACACCAGGCGGAAGCCGTTGCTGCTCGAAGCCAGGATACCGAAGGCCGCGCCGGGGTTGCGGATGTAGGTGATGCTGAAGAAGTCCGGCACGACAGGGATGGACTCGTGCAGGCGCATGGACTGCATGATCTGCAATTTCGTCGCCTGATCGAGCAGGACGGTGATCGTGCTGATGAGCGCCAGCAGCACATACCGGGCAGCCGGATTCCTCACTTGATCGCCTCCACGCACCTGTCACACAGGGTCGGATGGTCCTTGAACGTCCCGACCGCCGGCCGGTAGTTCCAGCAGCGTTCGCATTTACCGCCTTCCGCCCGCCGAATCTCCACTGAAAATCCCTCCTGCCCTCCCCGCTCCACCGTCACCTGCGACACGATGAACAATGTCGGGAGGTCGGCTTCGAATGGTTTCAGGAAGGTCTGCACCGCAGCATCCGCTTTCAGCACGACGGCGGCCTCCAGCGCCGAGCCGATCACCTTGTCCCGCCGCTGGGATTCGAGCGACGCCTGGACCGCGGTCCGGATCTCCAGCAACCTTTCCCACCGTTGCGCCAGCTTCTGGTCCGCCCACTTCCGATCAGCCTCCGGGAACGTGGCCAGGTGCACGCTTGACGCGTCCTTCCGCGCCTCTTCCGGCAGCATCCGCCAGAGCTCATCCGCTGTAAAGCTCAGGATCGGCGCCATCAGCTTTGTCAGTGCAATCAGCACCTCGAACAACACCGTCTGCGAGCTGCGCCGCTGATGGGCATCTTTATGAAACGTGTAGAGGCGATCCTTGAGAATGTCCAGGTAAACGGCGCTCAGGTCCACCGAGCAGAAGTTGTTCAGCGCGTGAAAGATGGCATGAAACTCGTAGGCCTCGTAGGCGTTCCGGACCTTCGGAATTAATTCCCCAAGCTGCAGCAGTGCCCACCGGTCCAATTCGGGCAGCTTCTCGTAGGCCACCCGGTGCACCGCCGGATCGAAGTCATAGAGATTACTCAGCAGGAACCGGCAGGTATTGCGGATCTTGCGATAGGCTTCGACCAGATGATTCAAAATTTCCTGCGAGATGCGGAGGTCTTCCCGATAGTCCTGCGCCGCCACCCAAAGGCGAAGAATTTCGGCGCCGGATTGCTTGATCACGTCCTGCGGCGCCACGACGTTGCCGGCCGACTTGGACATTTTCTTGCCGGCCCCGTCCACCACGAAGCCGTGCGTCAGGACGGCCTGGTACGGCGGCTTCCCGTCCGTTGTCATGCCTGCCAGCAGGGCGCTGTGGAACCAGCCGCGATGCTGGTCCGACCCCTCAAGGTACAGGCCGGCCGGCCACCAGCCGCGCGGCTTCAACACTGCCGCATAGCTCACGCCCGATTCGAACCAGACGTCCAGAATGTCGCGCTCCTTTTCGAATTCCTTTCCGCCACAGGCGCAGGCAGTCCCGGCCGGCATCAGCTCGGCCGCCGCCTTTTGAAACCATAGGTCGGCGCCCTGCTTTTCGACCAGCTTCGCCACGTGCTCGATTACTGACGGGTCCGCCAGGACCTTCTTGCAGGCCTTGCACGTGAACCCGGGAATCGGCACACCCCAGACGCGCTGTCGCGACAGGCACCAGTCCGGCCGGTTCTCGATCATCCCGTGGATACGGTCCCGTCCCCAGGGGGGAATCCATCCCTTGCGCCCGGCCATCTCGTCGATCGCGGCCAGTGTTTTTTGCCGCAGGTCATTCTTCTCCATCGACACGAACCACTGCTCCGTGGCGCGGAAGATCACCGGCTGCTTGCATCGCCAGCAGTGGGGATAGGAGTGCGACAGCGTCCCGTGGCCAAGCAACACGCCAGTCGACTTCAAACGCTCGATGATTGCCGGGTTCGCTTTCAAGACATGCTGTCCCTCAAACTCCTTGACCATAGCCGTGAAGCGTCCCATGTCATCGACTGGGGCGAGGACCTTGAGTTGGTAGATGTCGGCCGCCGGATTGGTGGCGAGGGCATAGTCTTCCATCCCATGACCCGGCGCGATATGAACGCATCCGGTCCCCTGCTCCGTCGTCACGAAATCCGAGAAGAGGACCGGCGAGCGGCCGTCCGTCAGCGGCCGGCGGCAGTACCAGACCTGATCGAACAGGTCCTGCCCCTTCTTCACCTGCTCGCGCGTGTACCGCGTTAGCCCGCAGGCCGAGGCGAAGGAATCTACGAGTTTGTCCGCGACGACGTACCGCTCGCCGCCCGCCGCGACGATCGCGTAATCGACGTCCGGGTTCAGAGCGATCGCCTGGTTCGCCGGCAAGGTCCACGGCGTCGTCGTCCAGATGACGATGGATAGTGAGGAGGTGGCTCCTGCGGGAAGATCGGTCAGCACAGGAAACTTCACATAGATCGACGGCGACGTGTGGTCCTCGTACTCGACCTCGGCCTCGGCCAGCGCCGTCCGGTCCTGCGTGCACCAGAGCACGGGCTTGAGACCCTTATAGACGCCGCCTTGGGACACGAATTTCCCGAACTCGCGCAGGATCGTCGCTTCATAGGCCGGGGTCATCGTCAGATAGGGATGCGCCCAGTCGCCGAGCACGCCCAGCCGCTTGAATTCGTCCCGTTGGATGACGACATGCTTCTCAGCATAGTCGTGGCAAAGTTTACGAATCGCCGCCGCATCGAGGTCTTTCTTCTTGTCGCCCAAGTCCTTCATCACCTGGTGCTCGATCGGCAGGCCGTGGCAGTCCCATCCCGGCACGTAGGGAACATGGAACCCGGCCATCGTCTTCGACTTGATGATGATGTCCTTGAGGATCTTGTTCAGCGCGTGGCCGATGTGGATGCGGCCGTTCGCGTAGGGCGGCCCGTCGTGCAGCACGAAGAGCTTGCGGTTTTCCTTCTTCCCCTGCTCCTGGATGCGCTCGTAGAGGCGTTCCTGCTCCCAGCGAGCAAGCATCTCCGGTTCCCGCTGCGGCAGGTTCGCCTTCATCGGGAAGTCGGTTTTGGGCAGATTGAGGGTCGCTTTATAGTCCATGCCGAAACTGTCGGATGATGACGGGAGCGTGGCGCCGGGTCAACTAATGGCCATCATTCTATCTAATGCAATCTTGGCCCACCGTTTGTCGTCATCCGGCACGACGATCTGGTTGACCACATGGCCGTCGGCCAGGTTTTCCATCGCCCAGCAGAGGTGTGGCGCATCGATGCGGAACATGGTGGCGCACTGGCAGACCGTGGAAGAAAGAAAATAGACATGCTTGTCGGACTGCTCTTTTTTGAGCCGGTTGACCAGGTTCAATTCCGTGCCGACCGCCCAGGCCGTGCCGGCGGGGGCCGCGGTGACCGTGCGAATGATGAATTCCGTCGAGCCGATGAGATCGGCCTTGTTCACGACATCTTCGTGGCACTCCGGATGCACGATCACCTTGATGTCGGGATGTTTCTTGCGGAAATAGTCCACGTGCGCGGGCTGGAACATCTGGTGCACGCTGCAATGGCCCTTCCAAAGAATCAACCTGGCCCGTCTGATCGCTTCAACGCTGTTGCCGCCATTGGGCAGGAAGGGGTCCCAGACGATCATCTGCTCGCGCGGCAGACCCATCTTGTTGGCCGTGTTGCGACCCAGGTGTTCATCCGGAAAGAACAGAATTTTCTCGCGCCGGGCCCAGGCCCATTCGATCACCGCCCGGGCGTTGGACGACGTGCAGGTGATGCCGCCATGCTCGCCACAGAAAGCCTTCAACACCGCGGCTGAATTCACATAGACCGCCGGCAGGACGGTCTCCTCGACCGGCAGGATCCGGCCCAGTTCATCCCAGCACTCGTCCACCTGTTCGATCGCCGCCATGTCCGCCATGGAACAGCCGGCCGCCATGTCCGGCAGGATCACCGTCTGGCTGGAACGGCTGAGAATGTCGGCCGTCTCGGCCATGAAGTGGACGCCGCAGAACACGATGTTCGGGCGGTCCGCATGTTGGGCGGCAAGCTTGGCGAGCAGGAGCGAATCGCCACGAAAATCGGCATGTTCGATGACTTCATCGCGCTGGTAGTTGTGTCCCAGCACCATGACGTTGTTGCCGAGCGCGCGCTTGGCCTCGGCCGTCCGCCTGAACAGTTCTTCGGCGGGACGTCCTTGATAGTCCGTGATGGCCCGCGGCGCGGCAGCAACAGCTTTCACAGGTGGACTCCTCCCACTCAGACCCTTCACAAACCACAATACGAGTGGGTGAATTGTCATTGTACGCGAGGACTTTCGGACAATCAATCGGCACCGGTTGACAAGACTGAAAAACGAGGAGTACGATCTCCTCCAGCTAGGGGGGCCTTGCGGCTGAGATGTGGCTCATGACGCCACACTCCCTCTGAACCTGACCTGGATAATGCCAGCGTAGGGAAGCGGACAGAGTGTCGGTCATGTTGGACCTCTCAGCCGCACCCCTTCCGGTGCGGCTTTTTTGTTTGTGCTGATCCGACACACGAGAGAAAGGATGCGCCCATGAACAGTCTCCACAAAGGAAACGGAAACGGCAACGGGAAGGGACAGAAACCAGTCGATGCCACGCTGACGACAACCCCCTTCCCCGCCTCTCGAAAAGTTTATGTCGAGGGCACCCTGCCAGGTGTCCGCATTCCGATGCGGGAAATCAGCCTGACGCCGACCCACGCGGCGAACGTCGGGGCGCCAACGCCCAACCAGCCCGTCACCATCTACGATACGTCGGGCCCCTATACCGATCAGGCCGTCTCGATCGACGTCAAAAGAGGACTGGCACCGCTCCGGCGCGAGTGGGTTCTTAGCCGCAACGACGTGGAGCAACTGGCAGACGTGTCGTCGGAGTACGGCCGGATGCGCGCAGCCGATCCAAAGCTGGCCTCGCTGCGATTCCAGCATATCCGCAAGCCGTTGCGCGCGAAACGCGGCATGAACGTCTCGCAACTGCACTATGCGCGAAAAGGCATCGTCACGCCGGAGATGGAATTCATCGCGATCCGCGAGAACCAGTCCCGCGAGTTCGCGCAGGAACTGGCCTCGAAGAACGGTCACGGCGGCGGAACTATGCAGCATCCCGGTCAATCCTGGGGCGCTAAAATCCCGGACAGGATCACGCCGGAATTCGTGCGGGACGAAGTCGCGCGTGGCCGCGCGATCATCCCGGCCAACATCAACCACCCGGAGAGCGAGCCGATGATCATCGGCCGAAACTTCCTGGTGAAGATCAACGCCAACATCGGCAATTCCGCCGTGGCCTCCTCGATCGAGGAGGAAGTCGAAAAGATGATATGGGCCATCCGCTGGGGCTCCGACACGGTCATGGATCTCTCCACCGGAAAAAACATCCATGAAACCCGCGAGTGGATCATCCGCAACTCGCCCGTGCCGATCGGCACCGTGCCGATCTACCAGGCGCTGGAAAAGGTCGGCGGCAAGGCGGAGGAGTTGACCTGGGAGATCTATCGCGACACCCTGATCGAGCAGGCCGAGCAGGGCGTGGACTATTTCACCATTCACGCCGGCGTGCGGCTCCGCTACGTGCCGATGACGGCCACACGCATGACAGGCATCGTCTCGCGCGGCGGGTCCATCCATGCCAAGTGGTGCCTCGCCCACCACGAGGAAAACTTCGCCTACACGCACTTCGAGGAAATCTGCGAGATCATGAAGGCCTACGACGTGTCCTTCAGCCTGGGCGACGGCCTGCGGCCCGGCTCCATTGCCGACGCCAACGACGAAGCCCAGTTCGCCGAACTGGAAACGCTCGGCGAGCTGACGAAGACCGCCTGGCAGCACGACGTCCAGGTGATGATCGAAGGTCCCGGCCACGTGCCCATGCACATGATCCAGGTCAATATGGAGAAGCAGCTCAAGGAATGTCACGAAGCGCCCTTCTACACGCTGGGACCGCTGACCACGGACATCGCGCCTGGCTACGACCACATCACCTCCGGCATCGGCGCCGCCATGATCGGCTGGTACGGCTGCGCGATGCTCTGCTACGTCACGCCCAAGGAGCACCTCGGCCTCCCCGACAAGGATGACGTGAAGACCGGCGTGATCACCTACAAGATTGCCGCGCATGCAGCCGATCTTGCGAAGGGACACCCGGGCGCGCAGGCGCGTGACAACGCCCTCTCGAAGGCCCGCTTCGAATTCCGGTGGGAGGATCAGTTCAACCTGTCGCTCGATCCCGACACGGCGAGGGATTTCCACGACGCCACCCTGCCGGACAATGCGGCGAAGGTGTCGCACTTCTGTTCCATGTGCGGGCCGCACTTCTGCTCGATGAAAATCACGCAGGACGTGCGCGAGTACGCCGCGAAGAAACAACTGGACGAGCAGCAGGCCATCCAGATCGGCATGAAGGAAAAATCGGAAGAATTCAAAAAAACAGGCGCTGAAATCTATCGCTGAGGAAACGCCATGACGAAGAAACCAAAACCCGCGCCCCTGCGCGAACGCGACATCACCCGGCAGATCGCCAGGGAATACTACAAGGAATTCGACCAGCTCATCGAGAGCGACGTGATCATCGTCGGCGCCGGCCCCTCCGGCCTGATCTGCGCGCACGACCTGGCCGCCATGGGCTTTCGCACGCTCATCGTGGAGCAAAGCCTCGCGCTCGGCGGCGGCTTCTGGTCCGGCGGGTACCTGATGAACAAGGCCACGATCTGCGCGCCGGCCAACGAGATCCTCGAAGAGATCGGGGTGCCTTGCAAGAAGATCAAGGACTGCGAGGGCATGTACATGGTGGACCCGCCACACGCCACCGGCGCGTTGGTTGCCGCGGCCTACAAAGAAGGCGCCAAGATTCTGAACCTGACCAGGGTCGTGGATCTGATCCTGCGCAAGGATGGAATCCTGGAAGGCGTCGTCGTCAACAGTACCACGGCCGAGATGGCCGGCCACGACGTCATCCACGTGGACCCGATTGCGCTGGAAAGCAAGATCGTCGTGGATGCCACGGGCCATGACGCGGTGGTGGTAAATCTCCTGAACAAGCGGGGCCTGTACAAGCCGGTGCCAGGCAACGGCGCCATGTGGGTCTCTCGTTCCGAGCAGGAAGTCATGGACCGTACCGGCGAGGTTTATCCGAACTGTTTCGTGGTAGGATTAGCCGTGGCAGCGGTCCATGGCACGCCCCGCATGGGCCCGGCCTTCGGCTCGATGCTGCTGTCCGGCCGCTACGGGGCGGAACTGATTAAAAAGAAATTAAAGCACGAATAACTTTTTCAGCAGCCACATATGGACGCTCAAGATTTTCTCATCCAGGGCGAAGGCCGCGAAGAAGACAAGAAGGAAGCCTGGAGCTTTTTCCAGCAGGCCTACGAGCGCCAGATGAAGGGCGAGCTGGAAGAGGCCGTGGACCTCTATAAGAAATCGATCGAGTCCCACCCCACGGCCGAGGCCCATACCTTCCTGGGCTGGACCTACAGCTTCATGGGGCGGCTGGATGAAGCCATTGAGGAATGCCACCACGCCATCAAAGTGGATCCTGATTTCGGCAACCCCTATAACGACATCGGCGCCTACCTGATCGAACAGGGAAAGTTCGACGAAGCCATCCCCTGGTTCGAACAGGCCATGCAGGCCAAACGGTACGAAAGCCCGGCGTTTCCCCACCTGAACCTCGGCCGCGTGTACGAGCGCAAGGGCCGGTGGGACGAGGCCCTCGCCTGCTACAAGCAGGCCCTGACGTTGAACCCGAACTACGCGCTGGCCAAGAAAGCGCTGGGCCGACTGATCGGGATGCTGAACTAACAAACGTTTCCTTGGTTTCTCCGGTTTCTCTAGTTTGTCTGGTTAAAGAGAACCCGGTCGGAATCACCGATGAATCGCCCCAGCCCAAGAAACCAGAAAAGCAAGATAAACCAGATGAACCAGACAAACCCAAAAACTGTTCTCGTCGCGGTCAACGATATCTTCTTCTACACAAAAGTCCGCGATGCGCTGCTCCCGAAGGGCTATGTGCTGGAACGCGCCCGCACGCAGGACGACGTGCCGGCCAAGGCGGAAAGCCTCCACCCCTGCGCCATGATCCTGAACATGAACGACGAGAAGCTCGATGCGTTTCAGGCGCTCGAGCAGATCAAGGGGCAGGACCGTTTCAAGACCATCCCCGTGTTGGCCTTTGCGAACCACGAGGAAGTGGATACGTGGAAGCGCGCCAGGGAACTCGGCGTGACCAAGATCGTCTCCCGCAACGAGTTTTCTTCGCGCACGCGGGACCTGTTCGAAGAAGTGGTCGGCGCCCGCCCATGAAGCACTCCCGGCTGCATGAACAACATCTGAAGCTGGGCGCCACGTGTGACGACGTGGCCGGCTGGGAGATGCCCCTCCACTACGGCAAGGCCGAAGCGGAACATGCCGCCGTCCGGAACGGCGTCGGGATCGCCGACCTGTCGCACAGAGGCCGGCTGAACGTCACGGGCGACGACCGGATCAAGTGGCTCCAGAGCGTCATCAGCAACGATATCCTGCCGCTGAAGCCCGGCCAGGGCATTTATTCGAGCTTCCTGAGCCACAAGGGCAGGATGCTGACCTATTTCCGTGTCCATGTCCTGGCAGACTCGCTCATGCTGGAGGATGTCGGCGAGATCGGCGAGGTGACACTCCAGGCCCTTCGCAAGTTCCTGCTCTACGGCACCAAGGCCAAGATGGAGAATTGTGCTGGCACATGGGGACTCCTGATGGTCAGCGGTCCGAAGGCGCCTGACCTCATCAAAACGGCCTTCGGAGCCGACGTCGGCGGTTTGAAACCGCTCTCGTTCATCACGCACGAGATCGCCGGACAGCAGGCCTTGCTCGTCCGAACGGAGGAGACCGGCGAGATTGACATCGAAGTATTGATTCCTGCCGATGGAGTCATCCCGGCCTGGGAACAACTCTGGTCGGTCGGCCGGTCGATGGGGCTCACGCCGTTCGGAACTGAAGCCCGCGAGATGCTGCGCATGGAAGCCGGTCTGCCGAAAGCCGGTCCGGATTTGAACGAGGAAATCGTCCCGCCCGAAGCCAATCTTGAAGGAAAGGCCTTCAGCCTCTCGAAGGGCTGCTACCCCGGGCAGGAAGTCGTGGCGCGGATGGATACCTACGGCAATGTGCGGCGGAAGCTATCAGGGCTGGTCTTGAAAGACCCGGTGATTCCACTCAAAGGAGCCAAGCTGTTCAGCGGCGATCGTGAAGTGGGGTGGATCAGCAGCGCGGTGCGGTCGCCGTCAGTGGGCAGCGTGATCGCCTTCGGATTTCCCCTGCGCGACTTCAGCAATCCCGGAACGGCCCTGACCGTTGACATCAACGGACAGCGCCACGACGCGACCGTCCAGCAACTGCCCTTCTACGCCCGTCGCTAGCTACTTTTCAGGGTTACGTGCGTCGGTCACGGCCCTGGCGAACGCCAGCAGGCTCTTGCGCTCATCGTCGTTGAGCGCCAGCAGAAGATGCGCTTCCTCGCCATGCATGAGCCGCAGGCTCAGGAACGGCTCTTCCTGCCGCTTTTCCTTGTTTTCCCACACGGCGTCGACCACCTGGACCTTGTCGAGTTCGCCGACCGAGACGATGTCATAGCGAAAATACGAGTCCCCGATCACCATGTCGAAAATCACCTTGCCGCCGGTCAGCAGTAGCACGTTGAACCGGCCCTGGTCTTCATAGCCTTCGGGCAGAAACGTATTAATATGCAGCAGCGACACTTTCCGGTCGCCGAGCGCCGCCTGGATTTTCACCTTCAACGCATCATAGTCGATCTGCAACGCCTGCTCATCCGGCCCCGTGGCGTCCGCTGCGGCGTCCTTGACCTGCTCGAATACCTGTGCTGCGGTCATTGCGCTTGCCATGCTCTCTCCTTTTTAAGCTGGGATGAATGCAAACGAAGGCTACGGTAACTGAGCGGACTTCGCTATTGCAAGGGGTGGGTGCGAGGATTATTGGGCTTTGAAAATGCGCGTGAAGCGCGGCAGGCCGGTATCGTCCACGATTTCCAGGCGCAGTTCGCCCTTGTTCACCGTGACCATGCCGAAGTTGTAGAAGCCGCCTTCGCTATGCAACGTCGTGGGCTTGAACGCAGGATCGGGGGGGAACGGTTTCCCCGGAACCGCGGAGAGCGGCCCGGCGATGAACTCGTGAAAATCCGTCGTGCCGTCACCGTTCGGATCATAGGCACTCACTTGCGTGTAATGTACATCTCCGGCCAGCCAGATGACGTTGCGGACGCGGCCCTTGAGGATCGCGTTGACGATCGCGCGGAGTTCCGTCTGGAATCCGGTGCCGTCGGCCGCGCGCGCCCAACTGTCGTTGCCCGGTATCTGCGCCGTCCCGCCCTTGGGATTGGACAGGGGCACGCTCGTCACGACGAATTTCCAGGTTGCGGTCGAACGGGTCAGGCCTTCGATCAGCCAGTCCCGCTGCGCCGTCCCCAGCATGGTCTTCGCGGGACCGTCCGGATCGGCGTTCCGGTCACGGTACTGGCGGGTGTCGAGGATGAAAAACTCCGCGTCGGCGCCCCGGCGGAATTTCCGGTACAGTCGCGTGGGATCTTCCGTCGGCGTCCCGATGGGCCAGTATTCCAGAAACGCCTGGCGGCCTGCCGGCATCAGCGGATCGTGCGGACCGGAAAAATTGTTCCGGACTTCATGGTCGTCCCAGATGGCATGGACCGGCACGGAAGCCAGGAACCGCTGCACTGCGGCCGAGTCGCGCTGATACCGGTGCTTGGCCCTGAACTGATCCAGCGTCGCCGCAACGAACTCGCTGCCCGGCGCATTGGGCGGCGACGGGCAGATGTCGTCGCCATAGATCGTATCGCCCAGCAGGATGGCGAAATCCGGCTTGACCTGCAGCATCCGGTAGAAGATCGGATAGCCGACCCAGGCATCGCGGCATCGCTTCTGGCCGCCGAGATCGCCGCCCCAGAGAAACGTCAGCGGGGCCGACGCATCGTCTGATGGAGACGTCGAAAACAGGCCGCTCTCCGACTCTTCCAGCACCTCGCGTGGAGATTTCTGATCCGCCCGCCTGGCCTTCACCGTATAGCGATAGCGGGTCGCCGGGCGCAGATTCTCCACAAGGACCGTGGCGGTGAAATCCCGTTCCTGGGAGGTCGAAAACACCAGCGCGCGGCCGTCTTCCCGATCCTGACCGTCGGACTTCCACTCGAGTTCCACCTGGGAGGGACCGGAGGTGCGCAGCCAGATACGAGCGGAACGGCTCGTCAGATCCCCGCTGGCCACTCCTTGCGGCAAGGGAACCGCTGTCAGCGCCACCCAATCATCAGGAAAGGGGCTGCCGGCCGGAACAGCCGGTTGTGCGGCGCCAGTGCAGCCGGCAAATACCAGCAGGCACCGCATCAGGAGGAAGAACCGAATCATCTCGCCACCACAGAGTTGCACGTGCCCCACATACCGGAAGCGCACGCTGCCGTCAAGGTGCGGCGGGAGGGCATTGCATTCCGGACGAACGCTCCGGCATACTTTCCCGAAGGACGATGCGATGAGCGACCACCACGACTGTCTCGTTCCAAACTGCACTCAGAGGCCCTACGCGCCGACGGGCACCGGCACGGCCTGCAAAGAGCATTTTCTGGACTTCCTGAAGTGGCGGCGGCGGAAGGGTCCGCAGATGTTTTCCAAGTATGCCGCGATGACGATGCCGGAACGGGATGTCGTGGCGTCCGAGTGGGTCAAGACCGTCAAGGTCGAGTAGACTGCTTACTTTCTCCCATTTCCTCCTTCTAAGAGCACCCTCTCATCTGCACTGCGCGCATCCACCGAGCACCTTCTGAGTGTGCGCGGTGCGCGAGCAGACATTCCTGCCTCTTGTCTTTTTACTCTCCCTCAGGGAGCGGGCTGCCCGTCCCCTAGTGCGGCCGTCGAGCGAGCACATTCCGATCGTACGCCCTCCGGGAGCACGGGGGATGGGTAGCCTCGCCCCCTATCTCATCACGGGCGAACCGTGGTGGTGGATGATAAGCCATTCATCACCGACGCGCTCATAGAGGTTCGTGGCCAGCACCTGGCTCTCCTGCTTTTCGTCCGCCGATTGGCTGGCCCGGATGTTCTCCGTGCAGATGACCCAGGCCAGATCGCCAGCGACCTGAATCTGGATCTCCGTCAACTCGAACTGCATGGAAAAGGTGTTGTTGAAGATCAGCACCCAGGAGTCGCGCACCTGGGGCCAGCCGACCCGGAGTCCCCATCCCGGATGGACGCAGGTCACGTATTCCTGATGCGCCCAGATGCGGTCCATCTGCGCGATGTCCAGGCTTTCGAACGCCTCGTAGAAGGCCTGGTTGGCTCGGGTGACTTCCTCGATCCGCTCTTTAATCATTGCAGAAGGTTAATCCTGGCGGGACGGTGTCCGCAGGCGCTGACGCGCGCTGCACACGGAAACGCTGCTGGAATGGACGCACCGAGGTAAGACGCGGATACCTTACCCACCCACTTCGGCAGGCGTCAGGGGCTTGGTATCCTTCTTGGGCTTCTCGCCCTTCATGGCCCCGGCCTTCACTTTGGCCTTGTCGTCCTGAGCCTTCTTCATCGCTTCCTTGGCCTTTTGATCGGCTTCCTTCTTCGCCTTGTCCTTCTCGGGATCGGCTTTCTTCTTTTCAGCCGACACCAGCGTCGGAGCCAGAGACCCCGTCACAAACGCACAGGCGGTGAAAATCACAAACGCGATGGCGAGCATGCGTTTCATAAAGCCCTCCTTGGTGCGCACTGCCGGGCGTATTGCAGCATCACTGCCCAAAACCAGACAGCGCCGTTGTAACGGATTCCCCGCGAGGTTGCAAGCTTCCCCGCGCACCTATGCAGCCTTCAAGTCGGACGTGCAATGGGCACATTTTGTGGCTTTGATCGAAATGGCGGAACAACAGCGGGGACATTCCTTTGTGGTGGGCGCCGCTGCCGGTTCTGCCGGCTTGGCGGTCAGCCGGTTGACCTGCTTGATCAGCAGAAAAATCACAAAAGCCACGATCAGAAAGTCGAGCATCGCCTGCAGGAACACCCCGTAATTGATCGTGGGGGCGCCCGCCTGCTTGGCCGCCGCCAGAGAAGCCGGATGCGTGCCGGACAGGTCGATGAACAGGCTCGAAAAATCCACCTTGCCCAGCACCAGACCCAATGGCGGCATGAGCATATCGCTCACCATGGAACTGACGATTTTTCCGAACGCGCCGCCGATAATGACCCCCACGGCCATATCCAGCACATTCCCTCGCATCGCAAACTCCTTGAATTCTTTGAGCATGGCGCGGCCTCCCTGATTAAATTCCAGGCTTCAGGATGCTGTCAGCATACGCACGTCCCGCTGCGGGAACGGTATCTCGATCCGATTGGCCTTAAACTGCTCGACAAGCATCTGATAGATCTCGGCCTGGGCCGGGACATAGTCCGTAACCTTGCCCACGGTTGAATGGAGAGCGTGACGGCCGAGTCGGCCAGAAGGCTGATGCCGACGACAGGCGCGGGGTCCTTGAGGACAAGCGGGTGCTTCGCGACGATCGTACGCGCAAGAGTCAGCGCTTGGGTCAGGTCGGTGTTGTAGCCGACCCCCACCGAGAGATTGAGTTGCCGAATGCTGCCATAGTTGTGCAGCACTTCGCCGACGATTTTGCGGTTCGGCACCACTACGCGGGACTGATCTGTATGGCGCAGCACGGTCGTGAAAATATCAATGGAGACGACCTCGCCGTACACTCCGATAATCTCGACGTACTCCCCGACCCGGTAGGGTTTGGTGAAAATGATCGTCAAGCCGGCGACACCGATGCCGGCGATCAGCGGCGCGATCTGCACGCCGAACTTGTCGAGCGCCGCCAGCACCGCAAAGGCAAAGACAACGGCGCGGACAACACGAACGATCAGGATCCTGACTGGCGGCTCCAATTCCTGCCTCTGCAGCCACCCCTGCACCACATTGCCAGCCCATCGGGCCAGAAGCGCCCCGACTGCCAGGATGGCAAGGGCCCCCGCGACCTGGAACCCGTAGCGAATTGCTAAATCAACAATGATCTCGACAGGCGGCATACAAAACCTCCTTGGGAATCAGCCGGCGGCAGCATAACGTGCCGACTGCCAGTTGACTAGCCAGACCCCCACCAGGATGAGCCCGATCCCGGCGACCTTCACCGCATCAAGCGTCTCGCCGAGAATCAGCACCGAGAGCAGCAACGCCGATACCGGAATCAGGTTGATGAAAATTCCTGCGCGGGACGGCCCGACGCCTTTCACACCGTACAGCCATGCCTGCTGTCCCAGTGCGGTCGGAACAATGATGAGGAACGCCACGGCCAGCCAGGCGGAAGGAACAACCGAATCCATCCCGGCCACCATCGCTTTCTGGTCGATCCCCAACAGCAGCACCTGCGGGACCAGCGAAAACAGCAGCGTCATCCAATTCACGGTCAGGGGAGAAAATCGCTCCATGATATGGCGCCCCCCGATGGAATAGAGCGCCCAGCAGACCTGGGCCAGCACGACGAGCACGCCGCCCAGCCAGGGATTGGCGCCGGTCTCGCCGGATGATCCCGCGCTGGACACCAGAGCCACCCCTCCGAACGACACGGCGCAGCCCAGCGCCACCACACGAAACGGCAGATCGCGGATCAACAGGGACGACAGCAATGCCGTGATGGCCGGCGCGGCGCCGATAATGACCCCGCCCACCGCCGCTTCGACATAGCGCAACCCGAACAGCGTCAGGAGATGATTGCCGAGCACGCCGAGGCTCAGCGCCGCCAGGACCGCCAGGTCCCGCGCTGAGAATTTCGTGGTCGCCCCCTCCTGCCACCACCAGAGCGGGACCAGCAACGCCAGGGCGCCGACTCCGCGCAGGAGCGAGATTTCGATGACCGACAGGGAGCCAAGCGCCCACTTTTGCGCGACGATCGAACCGCCCCAGGCCACCGCCGCGAAGGTCAACGCGCCGAACGCCGCCATCTCCGAGGATTTACCCATGCTTGGGCCCCGGCCTCACAACCAGCACACCGTCCCGGATCGTGACCAGCACGGCATCGACGCGCGAATCCGCTGCCACGAGCCGGTTCAACTCCTGAATGGCTGCCGTGGATTGATCAGGCGGGGGCTGCTTCAGCACATCGCCGGACCAGAGCACGTTATCAATCAGGAGCACGCCCTGCGTCGACACCAGCTCGAGCGCCCGCCGGTAGTAATTGACGTAGTTCGCCTTGTCCGCGTCGATAAAAATGAGGTCGAATGGACCGGCCAAATCGCGCAGCGTCTCCAGAGCCGGCCCCATCCGGACTTCGATCTTGCCGCCGTGCGGACTCTTCGGGAAATATTTTCTGGCCAGCGCAGCCGGCTTCTCGTCGATCTCGCAGGTCGTGACCCGGCCATCCGCCGGCAACGCCTCCGCGAAACAGAGCGCGCTGTAGCCGGTGAACATGCCGATTTCCAGGATGCGCTTCGCATTCACCAACCGCGCCATCATCTTCAGGAACGCCCCTTCGAGAGGGCCCACAACCATTTGAGGGAACTCCATGGTGCGATGAGTCTCTTCCCTGAGCGCCTTGCAGATGTCCGATTCGGCCCACGAATGGGCGGCCGCATAGTCGTCGATCGCCGGCAGCGTGAGTTCTTTCATTTAATACCCCATGGCGGCATTCAACCTGGCCAGCACGGCCGGCGGCACGGTGAACTCGCCCTTCACCTCGATCCGATGCGGCACGAGCAGCGTGGTGTGGAACGAGACGTCGCGGATCGCCAGCTTGAAGTCCGGCTGCTCCGGCGTGCTCAGTTCGACCGCTTCAACGGAATTGGTGATCGCGCCCGTATCCTGCGGCGCATAATTCGTCACCACCGCCTCCAGAATCGCCAGGGCCTGCTCGTTCGTTTCGACGCCCTTGGACGCCTCCTGCAGCAGGCCGACGACCGCCTGCGCCTCCTCCGACACGCTGAAGTTTTCGACCCGCTCCTTGCGCCGCAACGACATGAGGTCGTTGTCCAGGTCCTTGCTGAAGGCCCCGTAGGCGTAACGGAAAAATTCGCAGTGCAGGCCCTTCACACCCTTGTTGAACATCTGGAGTTCGGACAGAAACGCCAGTTGCTGGAGCTTCACGTCATTCAGCAGACCGTGCGGCTCTGCGAGGCACAGCAACGAGACCAGCAGGGCGCGGTCGACGGTGATCTGATCCGGCTTGCGCATGTGCGGCACTATAGGGAGGGAGATCAGGATGCGTCAATGCCATCTTTCGGCGGCTTGACTGTCTTTCATCAATTGGTTTTTAATACCCACATGCCGGTCCGGGCGCACATGGCCAAGCCCCCCAAGGAGATCCGCGTCCTCAAGGACCATCTCGCCAAGCATCAGCTCAAGCTCACCCGGCAGCGCGAGTACATCCTGCAGGTGTTTCTTCAGAACGAGCACATCACCGCCGAACAGATGTACCGCCTGCTGGCCAAAAAGGACCCGCATATCGGGCTGGCGACCATCTACCGCACGCTGAATCTCTTTTGCGAAGCGGGCCTGGCCCAGGCCCGCCACTTCGGCTCCCAGACGCAATACGACAACATCGCGCACAAGGGACACCACGATCACCTGATCTGCACCGGTTGTGGAAAGATCGTGGAGTTCGAGAACGAGGAAATCGAGCGGCTTCAAACCCAGGTCGCCTCCAGGCACGGTTTCACGATCAGCACCCACAAGCTTGAACTCTACGGCCACTGCTCCCATTGCCGTCATTAATTGACGGCTTCTCCCTTTTTTTGGTATCATTTTGATAAGATGAATCAATATCGTTTTCACAAATTCGGCCTGCTTCTGCCGGTCCTCGTCCTGGCGTTCTACGCCTGCCTGGCCGCCTGGTCAGCCCCGGCCCCTGCGGCCGAGCCGGACCGCCTGGTCGTCTACTCAGGCCGCGCGGAGCGGCTGATCAAGCCCCTCCTCGATTCATTCCAGGCCAAGACCGGCATTCAGGTGGACCTCCTCTCCTCCGGCACGACGGAGGTGGTCAACCGGCTGCAGGCCGAGGGCGAGCGAACTCCCGCGGATATCCTGATCACCAACGACGCCGGCAGTCTCGAGCGGGCCCGCGAACTGGGGCTGCTTCGCCCCCCGGCTCCTCCGAATAATATCGAGACGATTCCTGCACGATTCCGGGCCGCGGACAACAGTTGGATCGGCCTCTCCGGACGTTTCTGGATCGTGGTCTACAGTACGACGCTGGTCAAACCGTCCGATCTGCGTTCGCTCCTGGACCTCGCAGAGCCCCGCTGGAAGGGCAAGATTGCCATTCCCAATGCCGGCAGCGAATATCTCCAGGCCGGCATCTCGGTCATCAAGAGCATCTATGGAGACGATCGCACGAAACAGTTGCTGGAGGGGCTCAAGGCCAACGCCGGAACGCAGGTCTATGGGAAGAGTTCGCAGATCGTGGAGGCCGTGGCCAAGGGGCAGGTCGCCCTCGGCGTGGTCAACCATTATTACGCCTACCGGTACCTGGCGACCCAGCCCGGCGCCCCGATCGCCGTCCTCATGCCGGACCAGCACGAAGGCGGCATGGGCGCCATCATCAATGTCGCCGGCATCGGGATCATCGCTCATAGCAAACATGCCGATTCGGCCAAGCGGCTGGTGGAGTATCTGGTGTCCGAGGAGGGGCAGAAACAGTTCGCCGATCTCAACAAGGAATACCCGCTCCATCCCCGCGTCGCCGCCGACCCGGCGCTGCCGCCCTACAAGACGACGCGCGTGGCGCCGGTCCCTCTGACAAAACTTGGCGGACTTCGCGAGCCGGCCATGGCCCTCATTGAGCAAGCGGGTCTCCGGTGACCGCATGAACCAGGCTGCCGTGGTCAAGCCTTCGTTCCCCGATTCCCTGTCGCTCGTTGCCCTGACGGTCGCGGGGTTGCTGAGCCTTCCTCTCGCCTACGTCGCCTACATGGCTCTCGCCGCCGATGCGGCCATCTGGAGCCGGCTTTGGACGACCAGGATTCCCGAACTCCTGCTCAACACCACCGCCCTCGCGCTCAGCGTGGCGGCCGGCACCCTGCTATTGGGCGTCTCGCTCGCCTGGCTGGTAGCGCGGCGCGAGTTTCCCGGCCGCCGGGTCTGGGAATGGGCGCTGGTCCTGCCGCTGGCGATTCCGACCTACGTGCTGGCCTACATCTATAGTCATCTGTTGGGCACCGGTGGTCCGGTCGAGTCGGCCTGGCAGGTGTTGGCCGGTCCCGACGCTCGTCTTCCCTCCCCCCACAGCTATGCTGGCGCCACGCTGGTCATGACGCTCGATACCTTCCCCTTCGTCTACCTGCTCGCCCGGGCCGCCTTTCTCAACCTGAACGTCTCCTACGAGGAAGTCGCGCGGGCCTGCGGCGTCTCCCGAGCCGGTACGCTGTTCCGTATCACGCTCCCGCTGATGCGTCCGGCGATCGTGGCCGGCCTGTCGCTCGTCATTCTCTACGTGGTGTCTGACTTCGGCGCCGTCTCGTTGCTCCGCTACCAGACGCTCACCTACGCGGTGTACCAGCAGATCACCGGCCGGTACGACCCGACCGCCGCCAGCATCCTGAGCCTGTTGCTCGTGGCCGTCGCGCTGGTCTTCCTCATCGCGGAGCGCTGGTTCCGGCAACGCAGCCGTTTCTTCCAGACAACAGGCCGCTATCGCGCGCCGGCCCGGCGGCAGTGCGGCCCGCTCGGCGCAACGCTCGCCACCATCTATACGACCGGCATCTTCGCCGCTTCCTTCGGCGTGCCGGCCTGCATGCTGGCCGCGTGGAGTGTCTCGGCTGTTTCGTCGGGCGCCGTGGACATCCGCTTTTTCGGATTCGTCTGGAACAGCACTTTTCTCTCCGGGCTCGCGGCAACCTGCGCCGTGGTGATAGGCCTGCCCCTGGCCTACCTGGCCAGCCGAAGACCGTCACGGGTGAATCTGCTGTGCCTTCAGGCTGCCTATGCCGGCTATGTGCTGCCGGGACCGGTCGGCGCCCTGGCACTGCTGGCAATCGTGTCTCATCTGGCGCCGTTCTGGTACGGAACGGCGGCGGTGCTGGTCATCGCCTACGTCGTGCATTTCCTGCCGGCCGGCCTGCAATCCATGGAACCGGCCCTGCAGCAGGTGACGCCCAATCTGGAGGAGGCCTCGCGCAGTCTCGGCTTCGGCACGGCGGCCACGCTCCGGCGCGTGACGTTGCCGCTGGTGCAAAGCGGTTTCATCGCCGCCTGGGTCCTGATGTTTCTGCAGAGCATGAAGGAGCTGCCGGCCACCCTGCTGCTCCGGCCGGTCGGCTTCGACACGCTGGCCGTCCGCGTGTGGCTGGAGGCGAGCGAGGAATATTATCAACTGGCCGCCCCGTCCGCGCTGCTGATCGTCGTCATGACGATCCCGGCCATCCTCCTGCTGGTATCGAAGGACTGGCGAGCTGCCTGAGTCAGCCCATGTTTCAATCCGAACCCATGCCGTCCAACGAGCCGAATCAACGGTCCGGCAATCCGTCGCATGACCATCGCCCGACGGTGCTGGAGCTCCGCAACGTCTCCTGCGTCTATGGCGGGGACCGGCCTGCCATTACCGACATTTCATTTGTCGCGCAGGAGGGTGAAATCGTCTGTCTCCTCGGCCCTTCGGGGTGCGGAAAAACCACGACACTTCGCGCCATCGCCGGCTTCGAGCCCGTGACGGCCGGCGAGATCCGCCTCGAAGGCCGGCTGATGTCGGCTCCCGGCCATCGCATTCCGACCGAACAGCGGCGCATCGGCATGGTGTTCCAGGAATACGCCCTCTTTCCCCATCTGCGCGTGCAGGACAACGTGGCCTTTGGACTCCAGCACCTTTCCTCCGACGAACGGGCCACCCAAGTGCGCCTGATTCTGGAGATGGTCGGATTGACCGATCTGGCCGCGCGCTACCCGCATGAACTCTCCGGCGGACAGCAACAGCGCGTGGCGCTGGCCCGGGCGCTGGTGCAAAAGCCGGCCGTGCTCCTGCTGGACGAACCCTTCAGCAACCTCGACCCGGACATGGCCGGCAAGATGCGGGAGGATCTCCACGACCTGCTGCGGCGGACCAAAACGACCGCGGTCCTCGTCACCCATGACCACGACGAAGCCTTTGCCATGGCCGACCGGATCGCCGTCCTGAATAATGGGAGACTCGAGCAGCTCGACACGCCGGAAGCGGTCTATCACACGCCGTCCACGCCGTTTGTGGCGGATTTTGTCGGCCAGGCGGACTTCATTCCTGGCACAATCAACAACGGGACGGTCCAAACCGAGATCGGCGCATTTCCCAACCAGACCGGCTACCGGAGCGGCGCGCAGGTCGTCGTGATGATCCGTCCGGACGACATCCATATCATGCCCGTGGAAAAAAGTTTCGCGCATATCGTCGGCCGCCGTTTCCATGGTTCGGAGAACCTCTATACGATCGGCCTTCCCTCCGGCCAGGTTGTGCACAGCAGCGAGCCTTCGACCACCGTCTATCCGGTCGGCACCCCCGTCCAATTACAGCTGAACGCCACCCACACCGTTTTGTTCGATCGACGCTAGAGCGCTTTGCATTTTACATGCTGCTGTGTTGACAGAAACCGCAAGATGTGTTATTGATAATGCAAATCAGTTTCGTTTAATGACCGACTCGCGTCCTGCGTGACGCCTGATCGGCAAAGGCCATAGGACGCAGAGTCCGGAGCCGGGGGTTGCAAAACAGCCCCCGGCTTTTTTATGCGCTTGAAGCACGCGATGTCCGAATCGAAAAGGGAGCGAGATTGACAACACACCGAGGAAAGGAAGCTGCATGACCCATTCGACCTCTATGCTGGAGTGGCTCCATGAACGAACTTAACGCCCGTCCGGATACAAGCCACGATATCCGCTGCGAGTGCGGACAGCTTATGGCACGGTGGAGTCGCGATGGAATCGTTATTAAATGCAAACGCTGCCGGCGTCTCGTGACCGTACCGTTCAACGCCATTCAGGGGTCTCCACCTCGCCCGGTGTAGCATGTCCGTTGTAACGCCGCGACTGTTGCATGGGGTCGCGCGAGGCCAAAGGACAGATAGTCCAGAGCCCATAACCACCGCCGCGGTTATGGGCTTTTTGTTTGAGGAATTGTGAACACATGATGATCGAGAGAAAAGATCGGCACAAGACGGGGCATTCAGCCTCCTTGCTACGGCGATCGGGAAATCCCGATTTGGCCAAACCGTATTTCGCCGCCCCTCGCGCATCCGGCGGGTCGCTTGTGCACACCTCGTTGCGCCCAAACCCAGTCACATGGCCCGAGCTCATGGAACGGATTCGCCACCATTCTCCGGACTGGGCCGCCCGACTTGCCCAGGCCAAAACCAGGCAGGAACTGCAGGAACTCGTGTCGGGATTTTTGCACGATCTCCGGCTGGTTCGTAGACTTGCCACCGCGTCGGACCCCGTCCGGCATGGACCGAGCCAGTCCGCCGAACTGGCCGAGGCAATCCATCGTTTCCTGATCGAGAACCTCCCGCACGGCCCCACGCTGAAAGGCCTCGCCAAATTCCTTGGATACTCGGAGAAGTACTGCTCGGATCTCTTTCAGTCCATTATGGGGGAACAGTTCTCACGGTGCATCAAGCGGCTCCGGGTGGAGCGGGCGACGCAGTTGCTGCTCGAAACGGAATCCCCCCAGACCAGAATCGCCGAGAGGCTCGGCTTCAGCGACCAGTTCACATTCAGCCACTTTTTCAAGCGCGCCGTCGGCTGCTCGCCGCAACATTTTCGCCTGCGTGCCCGCAACACACGATCACCTCGTCGCAATGGATAAACCCATGATGAAGCCGGGACTCAAGAGTCAGCTCAAAGATGCCGACCTCTCGGTGCTCTCTATCCAACGCCCGGGCGATCCCGGCAACGCACCGCAAACGGGCCGATGGAGGCAAATCCTGGCTGCAGGGCTGATCGCCGTGCTCGCTGCAGCCGCAGGCTACATGGCCAGCCCCTCAAGGGAGCACGCCGTCGAGGTGGAGGTCATGACCGTGGTCAAGGCGCGAACCGACAGCGACGGGATCGGTCTGGAACTGGCGGCAAGCGGCTACGTCGTCGCACAGAAACAGGCGCAGGTTGCTTCGAAAGGCACGGGCCGGCTGGAATTGCTCACTGTGCAGATCGGGGATCGGGTGCAGGCAGGCCAGGTGATCGCACGACTGGAACGGGCCGACATGACGGCCGGTCTGATTGAGGCGCAGGCGAGACTGGAGGTCGCGAATGCAGCCTTGGCCAACGCGCGGCCTGAGTTGCAGGACGCGACGGTGAACCACGAACGGCTGCGTGCGCTTGTGGCCCAGGCATACGCGACACAGGCCGAATTCGACGTGGCCTTGGCGCGCCTTCGCCGCGCCAAGGCCACGGTCCGGTCCACCGAGGCGGCCATCAACGCGGCCGCGGCCGAGCTCCAGGCGGCCGAGGTGCAACTGGAGAATACGAATATACGTGCGCCGTTCGACGGCACGGTGGTGAAAAAATACGCCGAAGTGGGCGAAGTCGTGGCCCCACTCGCGGCGTCGGCAATTTCGCGCGGCGCGGTGGTTCAGATCGCTGATCTAACGTCGCTCATGGTGGAGGCGGAGGTGTCCGAATCCATGATCGGTCGCGTGCAGATGGACAATACAGTCGAGATCGCCGTGGATGCAATTCCGGACCGCCGCTATCGAGGCGTCGTGCACCAGATCGTTCCGACGGCAGATCGGTCCAAGGCCACGATCATGACGAAAATCCGCTTCATGGAGTCCGATGACCGCATCCTTCCTGAAATGAGCGCGAAAGTGTCAATACGGACTCGACCCGCGGCGCGGGAGCCTGCGTCGACGCCTCAGTCGCTCGGCGTACCGACAAACGCCATCGTGACTCGCAACGGCCGAGCCTCGATCTTCCTGATCGTGGACGGCGTTGCCCGCGAGCGCGCCGTGTCGGTTGGGCGCCAGGCGGGCCCCCTCGTGGAAGTCACGGGCAACTTCGTTCCGGGAGCGGAAATCGTCGCCAATCCCCCAACTCATTTGAAGGACGGGACCCATGTGACGAGAAAGGAACGATAATCATGGCGATGGTGGAGTTTCAAAAAGTATCCAAGTCCTATTTTCGAGGTACGCTCGAGATTCCCGTTCTAAAAAATCTCTCGCTGTCCATCCCGACCGGAACGTTTCTGGCCATCATGGGCCCCTCGGGATCCGGAAAATCGACACTGCTGAATCTGATCGCGGGGCTTGACCGGCCGAGTCAGGGCGCGGCGGTTGTCGCTGGGCAAAACGTGTCCTCCCTGTCCGAGGGAGAACTGGCACGGTGGCGCGCGCGGCATATCGGATTTATTTTTCAGTTCTACAATCTGATTCCGGTGCTGACAGCCTCGGAAAATGTGGAATTGCCGCTCCTGCTGACGTCGTTGTCCAAGCGGGACCGGATACAGCATGTCCAGGGAGCACTGGAACTGGTGGGGCTGGCGGACCGCGCGCACCACTATCCGCGACAACTGTCGGGAGGGCAGGAACAGCGTGTAGGGATCGCAAGAGCGCTCGTCAGCGATCCCGATATTCTCTTGGCAGACGAGCCGACAGGCAATTTGGACAAAGACGCGGCGGAAGACATCCTGACGCTCCTGTCGCGGCTTAACCGAGAAATGAAGAAGACCATCATCATGGTCACGCACGATCCCCACGCGGCCGAGCGGACCCAGATCATCCAGAGATTAGATAAGGGGGTCCTGGCGTAACGATGCTCGGAAGGAGCACGCAGAAATGACCCTCTTGCACCTGATCGTGCGAAACGCATTCCGGCACAAGGTCCGGACGGCCCTGACGGTCGGGGTGATTGCCTTGGTTGTGTTTGGGTTTGGATTGCTCCAAGCGACGGTGGATGCGTGGTACGCCGGGGTCGAGGCTTCCGTTCAAAACCGGCTGATCGCGCGGCATGCCGTCTCGCTCTCCATCCACCTCCCTATCGCCTATCGTGACCGCATCACCGCGCTCGCCGGCGTGACGGGAGTGTCATATGCCAATTGGTTCGGCGGGGTTTATCGTGACGCCAAGGGGTTCTTTCCTCAATTTGCGATCGAGCCCCAATCATATTTGGACCTGCATCCGGAGTTCCTGCTCAACGCGGTGGAACGCGATGCGTTTCTCCATGATCGCCAGGGCTGCATCGTCGGCCGAAAACTTGCGGCTCAATACGGATGGAAGCTCGGCGACCGGATTCCGCTAAAAGGCAACCTGTATCCCGGTGATTGGGAATTCGTCGTGCGTGGCATTTACCGAGGCGACGAGCCGGCCACCGACGAGACACTCTTCCTGTTTCACTGGACCTATTTGAACGAGCGGCGCAGGACTTTCGATCCCGATCGCGCCGACTCCGTCGGTTGGTATGTCATCCGCGTCGAGAGCCCGGCGCAGGCTCCGCAAGTTGTGCAGGCCATTGATACGGGCTTCGCCAATTCCGTGGCGGAAACAAAAACTGAAACCGAGCAGGCCTTTCAGATGGGCTTCGTGGCCATGGCCGGCGCGTTGATCTTTGCACTGCAGTTGATGGCCGCGCTCCTCAACGGCATTACGCTGCTGGTCCTGGCCAACGCGCTGATCATGTCGCTCAGGGAACGGACAAGGGAATATGCGGTGATGAAAACGCTGGGGTTCCGTCCCGCCCACCTGGCTCTCCTGATCGGAGGAGAATCGCTTGTGATTGCCACGCTCGGAGCCGGACTCGGCGCCGCTCTCACCATCCCGGCCTGCAACGCATACGGCGCATTCCTCTCGAGCCGCCTAGGGAATTTTTTCCCGGTCTTTGCGCTCAAGACGCAGACCCTGCTCCTGACCGCGTCGGTCACGCTCCTTGTTGGAGCGGCCGCCGCCGTCGTGCCGATGCTGCAGGCGGTCCGCATTAAAACCGGCGAAGGCCTCCGGCATATCGGGTGACCGGCCATGCTGATTTTCTCATACAGCCTGCGCAATCTCCTGGCACGGCGGCTCACGACCGTCTTCACGATCGGAGGACTGGCGCTGGTGGTGTTCGTGTTCGTTGCCGCCCTCATGCTGGCACACGGCCTTGAAACAACGCTGACCGCAACCGGACTGCCGGACAACGTCCTGATTCTCCGCAAGGGGTCCAACACGGAGATCGCCAGCGGCATCTATCGGGAACAGGCGGGAATCCTGAAAACCCAGCCGCAAATCGCGCAGAACTCCTTTGGTCAGCCGCTCATGGCCGCCGAACTGGTGGTACTGATTACCCTGCACAAATTCGATCGCAACTCTCCGGCTAACGTCGTCACTCGGGGCACTGTCCCGGAAGCGCTGCTCCTCCGCCCTCAAATCCGCCTGCGCCATGGTAGAGCGTGGCAGCCGGGCACAACGGAAATCATCGTCGGCGGCCAAATCGCGCGGCGGTTCCAGCACATCGGCGTCGAGAAACACCTGCAGTTCGCACGGCGCGAGTGGACGATCGTTGGAGTTTTCGACGCCGACGGAAGCGGATTTGAATCGGAAATCTTGGGCGATGTCGAGCAACTGATGGCCGCCTACGGGCGGGACTCGTTTTCCTCCGTGACAATGCGGTTGGCCAACCCCGCCTCTTTCGAGGCCATCAAGGCCCGGCTGGAAAACGACCCCCGTCTCTCGTTGCAGGTCAAACGCGAAGTGGACTACTACACCGAAAAGTCTGGATCGTTGTCCATCTTCATCCAGTTGCTGGCGCTGGTGCTGACCTCCGTGTTTGCCGTTGGGGCCGTTCTCGGAGCCGCCATGACCATGCACGGGTCTGTATCGAATCGAACGGCGGAGATCGGGACGTTGCGGGCACTGGGGTTTGCCCGACGCCATATCCTCGCAGCCATCCTGCTCGAATCGCTCTTCATCGGCGGCGCCGCAGGCGTTGTCGGCCTGGCAGGAGCATCGGCGCTCCAGTCCGTGACGATCTCCACAATGAATTGGTCCACCTTTTCGGAACTCGCCTTCGGCTTTGCACTCTCGCCGACAATCGCCTTCTCGGGCCTGCTGTTTTCACTCATCATGGGGGGGCTTGGCGGCCTGCTTCCCGCAATCCACGCAGTACGCCTCCCGGTCGTCGTGGCGCTGGCCTCCCGCGGCGTCTGACGCCGTCTCCACCGCTCCTTCCGTCCATCGACAACCCGGTTTCGAATCCGACCGGACAATGAGCATGTCCAGGACCGGAAAACGAACATTCCCGCTTCAGGCCGCTTGAGATATCACTAGTGTCATGAAACTGAGAACCGTTATCAATAATCAAAGCACCGCAATGACCCCTCACCTGCAGGGAGGGTCCGGTACCACGCACAGCTGGATTTTTTCGCTCCTGCTTCACACTGCGGGGGTCATGGCAGCAGGAAGTCTGCTTGCCCATCTGCAGCTGGCTCCGCAGCCCGAACCTCTGCATCTGCATGTGGCCTTCGTCGAGCCGCTCGCTGGCGCATCGCAGGGCACATCCGCTTCGGCCGTGCATCCTCCGGTGGAGCCTTCCTCCAGCCATGAAACAGCGCCGGTCACGCAGCCGGCTCCCGACACAACCGACCTACCGGTTGAATCCGCCCCTGCCGATGCGACGGCCATAGCGCAGCCGCGCATTGTCGAAAGAGTGCCACCGGACCGGTTGGCGGAACCGGATGTGCGGCATACCAATCTCCAGGAAATCAAGCAGGCCGTTCGGCAGGTACAACTACAGGAATACCCTTCGCCGGTCCACGCGCCCGCACCTGCTGAGATGCAGCCGGCCAGATTGCTGCAGACCGCCCCCTCCTCCACAACCACCCCAATCAGCACACCGCAATCGGAAGCCGTGGCCGACTCGACCCAGAATACCCAGGTCGCGATGAATATCGGGGGGGTGGGCAGAAACCTTGCCAACGGTACGGATCATGGCTGGCTCATCGATGCGCTGCGCCAGCGGGTCGAGCAGTCAAAGCGGTATCCCCGCCTTGCGCGCAAGCAGGGATGGCAGGGACGCGTCGTCATCAAGGCAGTCATTCGTGAAGATGGAAGCCTGTCTGAAGCGTATGTGAAGGAGAGTTCCGGATACGAGGTCCTCGATCTCGACGCAGTGGAGCTCATCAAGGAAGTCTGCCCGCTGAATTTACGGCAGGCATTGGGGCAGTCACATGTCGTCGTCCACCTGCCCATTCATTACCGGATCGAACAGTAATCCTACAGGAGGGATTTGTATGAAACAGGTTCACATGCTCTCGTGGTTATTGATGGCAACGTTCTGGTGGTTGCCGTTCGCGGCGCAGGCGGAAGAAACCAAGACGGGCTTTCTGGTTGTGGCCCCGGACCGGGGCTTCCTCGGCAACCAGGAAGTCAATGCGCTGGTTCAGGACTTCAAGAAAGATTATCCGGCCGCCCTTGCGCTGGCCGGGGGCGACTACACGGGTGTTGAGGGCGAGTACGCCGCTTACATCAGCCGTGCCGTTCAGCAGTTGAAGCAAGCGGGCGCAACGGAGATCGTCGCGATTCCGCTCTTTCTCTCCGCCTCCGATCCGGTGTTGAAGCGGCTTACCCCGGTGCTCCCGGCTTACGCAGCGGGGCTTCCTGTCCGGTGGACATCCACCATGGCTGACGATTACCTGGTCGCCCAGGTTGTCCTTGATCGCGTCGCCGCTGTCAGCCAGCAACCGGACGCCGAGCGGTTGATTCTCGTGGGCACTGGCGCCATGGACGCAGCAAGTGAAAAATCGATCAAGGCCGACGTCGATAAACTCCTCTCCTACGTGAACCGGTACAAGCATTTCCGAGAGAGCGAGTCGGCAGTTTATTACGAGCGGGAAGCCGAGGGAGCGGAGAAAAAGAACCAGGAGATCAAGGCACACTTGACCCAGGTGGCCAAGCAGGGGCGCACACTGGTCGTGCCCGCGTTCATCGGGCCAAAATTCGACAATGCCATGGCGCTGAGCGCCTGGCTTGAGCAGCAATACAAGCCGCTTCAAGTGGCCTATCAGAAGGCCGAGTTGCTCCCCCATCCCAATATCCTGCTGTGGCTCAAAAAAACCGCCAACCGCTCGGTCGCCGCAACGCCCGGTGAAATCGGCGTGGTCATCATGCCGCATGGATCCACGCAGCCCTACAACGACGCCGTGGAACGCGCCATCACGCCTCTTGCGGGCAAGTACCGCATCGAGATGGCCTACGGCATGGGAGACCCGTGGATCATCCAGGACGCCGTGACCCGGCTCGAGCAGCAGGGTGTCAAGCGCATTGCATTCGTCCGCATGTACGCGCTTGGGCATCATATGAAACCTCTGACCGATTACATCCTCGGCCTCTCGGATCTCCCGCCAGCAGGTGGCCACGACCACGGCCACGAGACTGTCCCGCCGCAACAAATTCGAAGCGCGGCCCTCTTCTCGACGTTCGGCGGGTATGAGGAATACGCCGGTATCGCGCAAGTGATGTGCGAGCGAATTGTCGAGATGAGCAAGGAGTCTTCCAAGGAGACCGTGATCATGCTCGCCCATGGTTCAAACAGCGATGAAGACAACAATAAGTGGCTGGCCATCATGAACGGCAACATCGAGCGGATCAAAAAAGACCCGCGATGTGCGAAGTTCAAGACGATTCGAGCCGCCACGGTGCGCGAAGACTGGCCAGAAAAACGGAAACAGGCCGTGGCGGATGTCAGGAAAATGATCGAGGAAGGCGGGAAAAATGGACGGGTCATCGTCATCGCGAACCGTCTCTACGGCTCAGGTCCCTACAAGAAGATGCTGAAAGGACTCGAATTTGAATTAAACGAGAAAGGGCTTGTCCATCCGGTCATCACACGCTGGCTCGAAGAAGGAATTGGCCAGATGACTGCAACCTTGGCACGGCCGACTGACTCGTTCCAGCGTCTCGCCCAGCAGTAAGCAAGACGTGTTCATGGGCGAACAGGATGTCCTGCCGCCTGGGAAACCCTGCGGCAGGAGCAGGATGGGTGTTGTCTTGATTCACCCGATGCATCAGAGAAGGACCGCTCACACACAAAAGGAGCATTTGCCATGCAACTGAGAGAACATCTGGGATTTAGTACTGTGTGCATGATGATACTGACCGGCTGCCTCACGGCTATTGATGCCGGCGTGGATACCTTGTGGGCCGCTGAAACGGACCAGAAAGAATCCTCTTCGCAAAACCCCCTCTTGGCGAGCGACGTCGTGGTAACCGGCACCTGGACGCCACACGCCCAGAAAGATTCGCCGGTCGAGATTGAACGGATCTCGGACAAGATGCTGGAACAGGCCGGCGCCACAAACATCCGTCAGTCCCTTCAGGACGTGCCGGCCATCGAGTTGCGCCGCACCGGGGGTGGGTTCCAATCCTTTCAGATTCAGGGTCTCTCCAACGTTCACACCTTGTTTCTCGTCAACGGCCAGGAATTGATCGGCAACATCGAGGGCGCTACCTTCACGCGCGACCTGCTAGCCTCTCCGGAGATTCAATCCATCGAGATCGTTAAGGGGGCGGCTTCCGTTCAGTATGGCAGCGATGCGATCGGCGGCGTCATCAATATCCGCACGAAGCAGGCCACCAAGCAAAGCGGAGCGTATATGTTCGGTCAGTACGGCCGGTTCAACACGGTTACGACTTTTGCCGCGCCTGAATTTCGAAGCGCGGACGGCAAATTCGGGGGGTATATCTCGGCCGGCATCCAGAAGTCCGATGGATTCGATTTCCTTCAGAGCAGTCCCGCGACGAACGGCGATCCGAATTTGAGCACCAAGACCGTCAGCGGCAATTTCGACTATGTCGTCTCCAACTCATCCAAGCTCTCTTTCTATACCCACTACACGGACGATGATCGATTGAGTCGTGGAGGAGCGCTTCCGACTTCCACTCGAACGGAGACGAAGAGCAACAACGAGAGGACACAGAACATTCTTCGATGGGATTGGAATCCGGATGCCGTCTCGACCTTCACATTATGGGGCCACCACCAGCTGTTTCAAAATGACTCGCGGTCGTACAATTTAGGTAACGGCGTCCAGACCAGGCTTTCACGATTCACGCAGGAACTCTGGGAGCCGCAGTTCCAATACACCAGACAAATTGGCAGCATGCACCTTCTGACGGTAGGCGGTGAGCATGATCTTCGCAAGATGCGCGGTCAAAACTTTGCCCAGGGAGCCGGGCCCGACAGCCTGACTGAGTCAGCCGGATGGTTCCAGGATGAAATCTCCGTGCTCCCGTGGATGGATGTCGTTCTGGGCAGCCGGTACACGAGCAACAGCAAGGCCGGTGGATTCTGGAGTCCGCAAACCACTCTGCTCATCAAGCCCGGCAACTTCCGGGGCCGATTTACCTATACACGCGGATTCCGCAGTCCCTCCCTGGACGAGCTCGGGGCGAAATTTATCGAAGGAGGCTTCATCGGGATTATCGGAAATCCCGACCTGGAGCCGGAAAAATCGACTACCTATACGGCCAACGCCGAATACTATTTCGAGAAAGCCAAGATCGGCGCCTCGATCTTCCGCCACGAACTCAGTAACCTTGTGATATCCAATACCGGCAGCTGCTCGGCAGCTGAGGTGGCAAGTTTTGGCAATCCGGCGGTCACAGCCGCAACCTGTATCAAGCCCAAAAACCTGCAAGCAGCCACCACGCAAGGCTTTGAACTGGAAGCCGGGATCAAGCCCTTCGACTGGCTCTATGCCGAGGCCGGATACATGTATCTCTCCGCGAAGGATGACACGACCGGCGAATATCTCTTCCAGCGTTCCCGGAACGCGTTTAAAACGAGGGTCAACGTGATGCATGACGGGTGGACGTTTACGACCAGATTTCGTTGGTTCTCCTCCTTCGGATTCAGCGATGCAAATGGAAATAACCGCATCGATCGAGGGCCGGGTGAAACGGCCCCCGCGAACATTCAAATCGACATGAGATTGGCGAAGACGCTGAAGAACGGTGCCGAAGTCTATCTCGGAGCCGACAATGTGACCGAGTCCCGTTATAACACGGGTGGCGGGATCTTTCCGCCGGAAGGCCAGCACCTGTACTACGTCGGCATGCGGATGGGCTTCTAATGAAAACCGGCTGTTCGTTCATCTGGAAACCGGTCGCAGTCGTGAGCCTGTGGTACCTGGTGACAGCCGCCGGATGCGTCGGAACGGCAGGATCGGGACCGGAGAAGTCGGGAGACGGGACGGCACGATCGTTGAATCGCGAGCCGTCTTCGATTTCAGGCTCAACGACCGTCACCACCGGCACCGCAACGCCGCATCCGCAAAAAGATTCGCCGGTCAAGACCGAGCGGATCACCGGCGAGATGTTGGAGCAGGCGGGAGCGACACATGTCGGTCAATCGATTCAGGACGTGTCGGGAATTCAGCCGCGTCGCTAGTGGCGGAAGGCGGCCCGGCCTTTTATATCGTCCGCCGACATGGACTCAAGCGCACGCGTCGCCAAGCGGGGTGGCGCGCGCACGGATGCGGGGGGACTGGTTCCTCCTGGGTCCTCCCGCATCTGTCCATAACGCGCATGCAGAGAGTCGGAGCAAGAGCATGAGGTGCCCCAAGTGTAAAGGTCTGCTGGTTACAGAACACCAATCTGATTTTTATGCGCCCGTGCCGCTGCAGCGATGCCTCAACTGTGGGACGAGACGCACTCCGTCTGTGCAATGCCCGCTGGGAACGCCGCGAAACCGCCGGATGTTTTGCCGCGCAGCAACCCGCCGGCAGATCGGCGACCGACGATGATGCGTGTCGGTCGACCGTTGCCGGCATTCCACTTCCCGGCGCTCATGAACGGCGCACTCACCTATCTGAGCCTCAAGCAATTCCGTGGCCACTGGATTCTCCTGTGCTGCCTTTCGCATATTGGGCTCATCGAAGCGACCATTCTCAATCGCCAGGCCAAAGCGTTTTCGCAGGCAGAAAGCTGTCTGCTCGCCGTCACTCAGAACCCGCTCGCGCTGTATCGAGAATACTCCCAGTACGCTCGCACGTTGCACGCGCCGATATTGATCGATCTACTCGGAAGAATCGCCCCCATCCGCAAGCCTCTCCCCGCTTCATGCAATCCATGTTGCAGCCTGCTCATCGACCATGAGGGGGTTTTGAGGTTCACGCTGGATCATGACTTCAATGATCGAAGCATGCGACTGCTTACGCATTTCGTCGGTGAACATCACCAGTCTGAAACCCTGACCTTCTGAATCTCAGAAGCATGGAAGAAAATACCACCGCCAGGATAATCGATCACAGGGGAAGATATCGGAAATGGCACGTGCATGGACCGGGTTGGCTGGTCGACTCTCGGGCATCCGGCATGCCACAGACCAGTCGATGCGGCCATGTAACACTTCCACGAACCAACCTTGCGACAATTCATCGTCATTCGTATAATGTCGGATGTGTAATCGTGTACCCAGCAGCCGCTTGTTTCCGTCACCGGCATAAATTGTCGCGTTGACGAGACGACTGGTGGTCATCGGCACAGTAGCAGCCAATGCTCCCTACATCGGTCTCCTGGGCACCGTGCTGGGCATCATGCTGACCTTCCATACGATGGGTACGTCCGGCACGACGGCGGCGTCAGCAGCACTGTGGCAAAGGGAGCGCCGGCTTGGGCAGGATACCGGGCACTTACTTCTTGCTCTGCCTCCATACGATCATCCGGGTCGTCGACTGATGTCACCACGATCATGCGCCCATAGCGGCGCGCGCAGGGCACGATCAATCCATCAGGGCAGACGGCACGCGTCGGGAGGCAGGGCTCAGGTGAAAATTACCATTGACAGCATCCGTCAGTTTTGTTATTGATACTGCTTATCAAATTCATTTATTGAAAACGACCGGCCGTTCCGAGGTTATTCAGCCATGGATGTATTGAAGGAAGCCATCGACTACGGAGTCATCGGACTGCTCCTGGTCCTGAGCGTTTGGTCCGTCGCCGTCGCCGTGGAACGCTGGCTGTTCTATCGTCGTGTGGACGTCCGCCAGTTCCCAAGCCAGCAGGAATGCGAAATCGCGCTGACCAAGCGACTGGTCATCATCGGCACGGTGGCGGCCAACGCCCCCTACATCGGCCTGCTCGGCACCGTCCTGGGCATCATGCTGACCTTCCATGCGATGGGCACATCCGGTACGATGGCGGTGAGCACAATCATGATCGGTCTCAGCCTGGCCCTGAAAGCCACGGCGATGGGCCTGCTGGTCGCCATCCCCTGCGTGGTGATGAACAATGTGCTGCGCCGTCGCGTGGCGGAATTGATCGCCCTCTACAAGGTGCGGCATGGATCGTGAAATCGACCAGATCAACGTCATCCCCCTCGTGGATGTCATGCTGGTGCTCCTGGTGATCGTGCTGACCACGGCCACCTTCATCACGACAGGGCAGATTCCGGTGGATCTGGCCAAGGCCAAGGAAGCCGGAGACCGGCGCGACGTGCCCTTGATTCTCACGCTGACCAAGGAGGGACAGCTCTTCCTGAATGAGCAGTCCGTCACCAAAGAGACGCTCAAAAGCGCAATGGCCCTCCACTCGAGGGAATCACTCGTCGTGGTGCGTGCGGACCGGGTCACGCTCTTGGAGCGATTCGTTGAAATCGTCGATGAAGTGCGCGGGCTTGGGTTCCGGCAAGTCAGTCTCGAGGTGGTGAAACTGTGACGGCTACGATGCCCAGGCCATTGCAATTTTCGAGTCCCTATGCCCTCAGCTGGCTGTTCTCGCTGCTGTTCCACGGCGTGGCGGTGGGACTTGCCATCGTCTTGATGACAGATCTCCGCCTGGCTCCCCAGCCGGAACCGTTCAAGTGGGACGTGTCGGTCTTCGAGTCAGCGCCCACGTCGGTGCAACAGCCTGCCCCACCCCAGCCGGTGGCCGAAAGCCGGCCCGTGGAATCTCAGCCGGTCGTTCAAACGGTGCAGGAAGTGGTGCAGCGGGAAGTACGGACTGTGACCCCGGTCGTCCAGGCAGCTCCCCAACCCATTCGGTCGGAGCCTGAAGTCATCGCGCGCACGGCGCAGCCGATTGAAACACCGCCTGCGCCGGCCGTGGAGCAGCCGTCCGCCACCGCACCGGCGACTCCGACCCAATCGGCTCAACCGATAAGCCAGCCGACGGGCGTCCAGACCATGCCCGTGCGTTCCACGCCGGCCCCCCATCGGGATTACGGCTGGCTGGCGGAAACGCTCAGGGACCGGATCGAAGAATTAAAGCGCTACCCGCCGATGGCTCGAATGAATAACTGGCAGGGTAAGGTCGTGCTGAAATTCGTGGTGAAGGAAGACGGCACGGTGGAGAATCTGGAAGTCGTGCAAAGCTCCGGGCATGCCGTGCTCGACGAGGCGGCCATGGAAACCATCAGGCGCGCCTCCCCCCTGCCGCTCAAGCACGAACTGGGCAAACCACGAGTCACGTTCCAGTTCCCAATCAGTTACACTTTGCGATAACAGGAGCATGCTATGACATTACGACTTCTGCAAGGATTCACGCCGTTCATACTGGCGGGGAGCCTGTTCACCGCCATAGCGATTCCGGCTGCCGAAATCGTCACCACGGAACTTGAAGACGTATCTGACGCGGAAAAGATCAAATGGGCACATGCGACCAAGGTCTCCGTCACGGAAGCGATCAAAACGGCAACCGCGCATACACAGGGACAGGTCATCGAGGCAGCCCTCCATGCCATCCGCGGCAGGCTGTTGTTTGAAATTGAAGTCGTGACCAAGGACGACCGCGTGGTGGAACTGTTCGTGGATCCTCGAACCGGCAAACTCATTCAGCAGGGAGAATTGAAACGATGAAGTCCTTGTCTGTCAGCACATGGGTCCTCGGGATCATCCTGCTCACCGGGTTTTGCACCGCCGACCAGGCCGCCTGGGCGCAGGCGAAGGGGGAGAAAGCGTTCCACGCCACCCTGACTGATGCCCAGGGCGTCGAAACGGAAGTCAAAAACGTCATTTTCTACTGGGAAGAGAAAATCAGCGAAACCACCTTTGTCCCGCACGAACTCAAGCAGATTCCGGTTAAACGCGGGACAACCACCGTCAACGTGAAGTTCGACACCATCAAGGCCATCGACGTCAAGCCGGGATCGGACGGAAAAACCCTGCCGACATTGCTGGTGACCCTGACCAACGGCAAAACCGGAGAGTTCGCACTGGCGATCGACGGCAAGTTCAAGGGCGACTCCGACTTCGGCGAGGTCGAATTGCCGGCCAGCGGCCTCAAAAAGGTCATCTTTAAATGATCCTCTCGCGCGTTCAGTTTAAAGAGTTTCCCCCCACGGGCGCCCCGCTCCCGCCCGTTCATGCTCGTTTGTCGGAGCATCTTACTTAACCGCATCACATAACCTACAGGAGGTCGTTCCATGCGAGGCTTTCACATGCTATTGAGAATGAGAATTGTAACTATAATTGTATCCATGAGCGTCTTGCTTGCCGGGAGCAGTCTCCTGCTATCCCCGGCCGGGCATGCCGCAGAGGCGACCGGGGCGCAGGATCCGGACGCGCCGGTCGTGCTCGATGAGCCGACCAAGCCGGCGGAAAAACCAATCAAGCTTCCCCTGACCGAGGTGATCGGGATCGGGCCCAACGCCTTGGCACATATCCCGGGCTCCGGCCAAGTTATCACCAGGGAAGATCTGGAGCGGAACCACCGCCTGACGATCAACGAGGCCTTGAGAGAGGTGCCGGGCGTCAATGTGCGGGACGAAGATGGATTCGGCCTGCGGCCGAATATCGGCATTCGCGGCCTCAACCCGACCAGGAGCACCAAGATCCATATCATGGAAGACGGCGTCCCGATCATGCTGATGCCCTACGGAGACGCCTCGTCATATTACTTCCCTCCCCTCTTCCGGTTCGACCGGATCGAGGTGTTGAAAGGCAGTGGTCAGTTGCTCTTCGGCCCGCAGAACATCGGAGGCGTCATGAACATGATTACCCGCATGCCCTCCACCACTCCCCAAGGCAATTTTCAGGTCACAGGGGGCAACCTCAGCTACATGAATACCCACTTCGACTATGGAGGCATGTGGGGCAAGAGCGGCTACCTGCTTGACGTCACGCATTATCAAGGGACATCCCCACGCTTCTTCCAAAACAGGGTCAAGGTGGATGATGTCACCTTCAAGAATGTCCAGGAGCTCAGCGACAGAACGACCATTTTATCCAAGTTCAATTACTATCGAGAGGATTCCACTCTGGGTTATCAGGGTATCACGGAACAGCAGTGGGGCCAGAATGCTCACCACTCGCCATTTCACAACGACACGATGGATTTCAGGCGGCTCGGGTTCCATGTGGCCGTCAACCACATGTTCACAGCAAACCTGACGTCCACCACCAATTTCTTCGGGCATTACATTTCCCGCGACTGGGGAAGACAGATGCAGGATGCGGACGGCGACCCGACAACGGGCGCCTGCACACTGTCCGCGACAGGAAGCGTCGGTGGAGGTTGCGTCACGGGCAATAATATCAACGCAACCGCCCCAGCGGCCCTGCCGGCGGCCGGCCGGTTCGTGAACGCCCGCAAATACTGGGTCTATGGAGTCGAGCCGCGGTTTCACCTCGACCAAAAGGTGCTGGGCGTGAATTCAGAAACCGACTTCGGAGTCCGGTACATGTCCGAGCAGTCGGAGCGCAAGCAGTTCATCAACATCACGTCCGGAACCGGCCAATCCTGCCCGCAGGCCCAAACCGGATGCTTGGGTGAGGATACTCTGCGCACGACCAACGCCTATGCGATGTTCTTCCAGAACCGGTTTCACCTCACCGACAAGATCACGATCACGCCCGGATTCAGGGTGGAGCACGTGAACTACGACCAGCAGAACAAGCTGGCCAATGCCGGCAACGGGGTCTTCTCGAAAACCGCCATCACCGAAGTGCTGCCGGGCATCGGCGCGACCTATTCGCCGGTCAAAAACTACACCCTGTTTGCCGGTGTCCACCGTGGATTCGCGCCTCCGCAGATCTCCGATGCCATCCAATCCAACGTTGTGGTGGATCTGGACGCGGAGTTGAGCTGGAACTACGAACTCGGCTTGCGCGGCCGACCGGCTCACTGGCTCGGATTCGAAACCACGCTGTTCCGCATGGACTTCCAGAACCAGATCATCTCGCAGTCGGTCGCCGGAGGCGCGGGAGCCACGAACACCAATGCGGGCCGGACGGCTCACACCGGCATCGAATTCGGCGTAAAAATGGACTTGCTGGACCTGGCAAAGGGTCCCAACAAGAACGAAGACATTACCCTCGACATCAATTACACTTGGCTGGGACAGGCTGAATTCAGGGGCACCCGAAACAGCAACATCGGCGGTGCTGCGCTCCTCCCCGGCGAGAGCGCCATCTTCAATACCAACAACAACCGCTTGCCGTACGCGCCCAAGAACATGCTGACGGCAGGGTTGGGATACGCGAACCGGAATTGGGGATTCGACGGGCGCGTCGAATCCCAGTGCATCAGCGACATGTTCGGGGACGACCGGAACACCCACAACCCGACGCCGAACGGTCAGCGCGGGATCATCCGGGGTTGGTGCGTGATGAACGCGTCGGCCAATCAGTATGTGAAACCTCTCGACACCACGTTCTTCGTGACCGGCAAGAATCTGTTCGACCAGCTCTTCATGGTGGACAGAACGCGCGGCATCTACCCCGGACTCCCGTTCATGATCCAGGCGGGCGCGAAATGGACGTTCTAGCTCTGCAAACGAGGCGTACGACTCTTACATATGAGAGAACCCACAACAACAAAGGAGATCAACCATGAACGCATCAAAACAAACCGCCGCGACGATCGTTTTGATCGCCGGGGCTCTGGCAATCGGAACGCCGGCATGGAGCGGCAAGGACGGCAAGCAGGAAATGGACGACACCAAGGAAGCGGTCGAGTTGTCCAAGACGGCCAAGGTGACGATCGAGCAGGCGGTCAAGACTGCAACCGAGAAACTGCCGGGAAAAGTGATCGCGGCCGAGCTTGAGAAAAAGCACGGCAAGGGCGCCTGGGAAATTGAAATCGTCGGCGCCAATGGAAAGGTCACGGAGGTCCACGTGGACGCCGACACAGGAGCCGTGATCGACACGGAAGATAAAGGCGCTCACAAGAAATCCACGTAGTGCCGGAACCGTCCATGACACGATCGGATCGAAACCGGCTTGACGAATGCCGTTGCCTGTGTGGGCAGCTTCTGGCCCGGTGGGTCGCCGGCGGAATCCAGTTGAAGTGCAAGCGTTGCAGGCGGGTGATGATCATTCCGTTTTCGCGCCTCGACGCAACGGAGCTTGCGACGATGCACGGCGCCTGATGCAACGTATCGCACGCTGTCAGAGAGGCCAGAGACGTCTTGTCCAGAGCCCAAGGCCGGATTGCCGGCCTTGGGATCTTTTCATTCGCAAGAGGATGAACGATGAACACCAATACCCTTCAATGCAGCACGATGTCGCCGATTGATGCCCTTCTCGTTCTGACTGAAACGATCGAATGCGTGGAGCCGCGTCTCCAAGGGCACGGCATTCGGACGGCCCGCCATGCCGTCACGCTCGGCCACGCCGTCGGCTTGTCAGCGACGGAGCTGAACGACTTGTGCCTGGCTTCCCTCCTCCACGATATCGGGCTGTTGACGGTTCCGCAGGCGCTGCTGGAGAAGGAGGGCCCGCTCACCGCCCAAGAGCACGCGCTGGTGCAATCGCACCCCCGCGCCGGCGCCGAACTGCTCGAGCCGATCTCATTCCTGCGCATCCCGGCTTTGTGGATCGCCCATCACCATGAGCGATGGGATGGATTCGGCTATCCCTACGGCCTGCGCGGCACGGCCATTCCGCTCGGGGCAAGAATTCTTGCCGTTGCAGACACGTTTGATGCGCTCATCTCGCCGCATTGGAGTGGGGAGGCGCGCGATACCAAATCGGCCCTCTGCCTCCTGCAATTGCTGGCCGGTTCGCAGCTTGACCCTGAACTTGTTGCCGTGTTCGCACGGATCACGACGGTTGGCATTGCATGGACACACCCCAACTCCGGTTGCAGTGTGGATAAATAGCGATCAATCGGAGTGGCTTGTGCCGCCACTCCGATGGGCGGGGGTCCTGTTCCTCCTTCCCCCCCCCCGTTTATTTGATACGATGAGGAGATACCGATGAGGAAGCAGGTCAGGATGCCACGACTTCCGGTTTGCCGCCATTGTCGCGTCACGCCATTACTGCATATGGGGTGGATATGGGAATGCCCACGCTGCGGTTTGCGGATCACGACCGCCGCCGTGCACCACGATTCGCATATGGGGGAGGCAGGGGGACGAACCGGGCGATGATCTTCCAGGGAAGCGCAGTCGCGCTTAACTGGCTTCCTTGTAACCGCAGTCCTCGTTGCGGCACTGGACGCTGTTGCCGGACTGCTTGCTGATCTTCTCGATCAGGAACGGCGCGTGGCAGTTTGGGCAGGCCTTGTTGACCGGGCGGTCCCAGAGGGCGAACTCGCACTTGGGATAATTGGCGCAGGCGTAGAAGGTGCGGCCCTTGCGGCTCCGCTTCTGGACCAAGTTGCCGCCGTCCTGTGGGCATTTCACGCCGAGCGGGATCGCCTTGGTCGTCTTGCACTCCGGATAGGCCGAGCAGGCGATGAATTTTCCGAATCGGCCCACCTTGATCACCATCGGCGAGCCGCATTTTTCGCACTTCTCATCGGTCGTCATGTCCTGTTTGGCCACGATCTTGACCGTGCCGTCCGGCAGCCGCTCGAAATTTTGCGTGTTCTTGCAGGGCGGATCTTCCTTGTAGCCCGGGCAGGCCAGGAATTTTCCGTTCCGCCCCCACTTGATCTCCAGCATGCGTCCGCATTTTTCGCAGGGAAGATTCGTCGGAGGTTCGACAATATCCTTGGGCCCCGCGATGTCCTTCGCCTTTTCCATGTCCTTGGCGAAGGGACCGTAGAAATCCCGCACCGCCGCCACCCAGCCCTTGCCGCCCTCCTCCACCTCGTCCAGTTCCTTTTCCATCAGGGAGGTGAAGTCCGTGTTCAGAATGTCGGGGAATCCCTTGATCAGAAAATCGTTCACGGTCCGTCCGGTTTCCGTCGGAATGAAGCGGCCCTCGGTCTTGTCGACATATTTGCGATCCTGAATCGTCGAAATGATCGAAGCATAGGTGGAGGGGCGTCCGATGCCCTTTTCTTCCAGCTCCTTGATCAGCAGCGCCTCGTTGTACCGCGGCGGCGGCTGGGTGAAATGCTGCTTGGGCGAGAGGCCTGCTTCCGCCTGGCCGTCCTGGCCGACCAAACGCAGTCGCTCCCCCTCTTCCAGTACCGGCAGCTGCCGGGAGGATTCATCCTCGGCTTCTGACTCGGTCTTGCGGGCCGGTTCCTCGCCCTCGGTATCCTTCCCCTCCATGTACACCGCCAGATGCCCTTGGAATTTCACGACCGTGCCGTTGGCGCGGAAGATATAGGGCTGACGCGTGCCCTGCGGAGAGGAATCCACGCGAGTGACTTCCAGCACGGCCGGAGCCATCTGCGAGGCCACGAACCGGTTCCAGATCAATTTATAGAGCTGGTAGTGGTCCCGATCCATATAGTGTTTTACGGATTCTGGATCCCGGCTCACGGACGTCGGCCTGATCGCCTCGTGCGCCTCCTGCGCCGCCTTCTGGGTCTTGTAGACGTTCGGCGTCGCCGGCAGATACTCTGCGCCGAACCGGTCGCGGATCAACTGGCGCGCTTCGTCCGCCGCCTCGTTTGAAATGCGGGTGGAGTCTGTCCTCATATAGGTGATGAGTCCGGTGGGGCCTTCTTTCCCGATCTCCATGCCTTCGTAGAGCTGCTGGGCCAGAGTCATGGTTTTCTTGGCCGAGAAGCGCAGCTTGCGCGAGGCTTCCTGCTGCAGACGGCTGGTGATGAACGGCGCGACCGGGTTGCGGCGTTTTTCCTTCCGTTCGACGGATTGGACGACAAACGGCTTGCCCCGGACATCGGCCACGATGCCTTCCGCCACCTGCCGGGAAGACACCACCGCTTCCTTGCCGTTGATGCTCTGCAGCTTGGCCTCGAAGGCGGGCGGGTTCTTGCCGGCCAGCGTGGCCGTGATGGACCAGTACTCCTCAGCCCGGAAGGCTTCGCGCTCCTTCTCCCGGTCGCAGATCAGCTTGACGGCGACGGATTGCACCCGCCCCATGCTCAAGCCGCGTCGGACTTTCTTCCACAGCAACTGGCTGCCCTGATAGCCGACGATGCGGTCCAGGATGCGGCGGGCCTGCTGCGCCTGCACCAGTTTCATGTCGATCTGGCCGGGCGACTGCAACGCGCGCTTGATGGCGGACTCGGTGATTTCGTTGAACAGCACGCGGAAGACTTTTTGCTCTGGCGCCTTGCCCTTCCCCCTGGATTTGCCCTTCGGCCTGTCGTCCAATTCCTCCGCGATGTGCCAGGCGATCGCCTCGCCCTCGCGGTCGGGGTCGGGGGCGAGAAACACCTTGTCGACTTCCCCGGCTTTCTTCTTGATGTCGGCGAGAACCTTCGATTTGCCCTTGATCGTCACATAGTGCGGCTTGAAGTCGTCGTCCAGGTCCACGCCGAGCTTGCTGGTCGGCAGGTCCTTCACGTGGCCGACCGACGCCATCACGGTGTAGCCCCGTCCGAGATATTTCGTGATGGTCCTCGCCTTGGCCGGCGATTCGACGATGATGAGCGATTTAGCCATTGAGACTCGTGCGCGGATGATTTGTCACTGCCCGACTGACGAGGTCTGACATATATACCGCAATCGGCGCATTTTCAAGCTTCTGCGCGTTTTAGACACGGATGCAGGACGGTCCGGGGAGTTGTCGGATGGCGCCTTTGAGTTCCAGGGACAGCAGCAAACCCGACACCGACGCCGCCGGCAGGCCCGTTTTCGCGATCAACTCGTCGATGTGAACCGGCTCCGCCGACAAGGCGGCGTAGAGCGCGGCTTCATCCTGCTCCAGCGACAACCTTCCTGATTGTACCGGACGTGTCAAGGCCGCCCGGCGTTCCTGCATCCGCGCCTGGAACGACGGTTCGAACTGCGAGGCCAGTTCGTCGAGGATGTCCTCGACCGTTTCCACGAGCTTCGCCCCCTGCTTGATCAGGCCGTTCGTCCCGCGGCTCTGCTCGGATTGGACGGAGCCAGGCACTGCAAAGACGTCGCGCCCCTGCTCGGCTGCCAACCGCGCCGTGATCAGCGAACCGCTTTTCGGCGCCGCCTCCACCACGACAACCCCAAGCGAGAGGCCGCTGATAATGCGGTTGCGCTTCGGAAAATGATAGGCGTGCGGATAGGCGCCGAGCGGCAATTCGGACAGCACCGCCCCTTGTTCCTCGATTTTCTTTCTGAGCGGCAGATGCTCCGGCGGATAGGTCCGGTCGATGCCGCATCCGAGCACGGCGATGGTCCGCCCGCCTGCCTCCAGCGCGCTCTTGTGCGCCGCCCCGTCGACACCCCGGGCGAGGCCGCTGATAACCGTCAATCCCGCCTCGGCCAGCCCGCGGCTCAACTGTTCGGTCACCAGACGGCCGGCCGGCGTCGCATGGCGCGTGCCGACGACAGCCACGGCGTGGTGATCCTCTTCGCTGAGCGCTCCGCTCACGGAAAGCAGCGGTGGCGGGTCGTGGATCGTCTTCAAGCGGGCCGGATAATCCGGATCGAGAATCGTCAGGACACGGATCGGCAGCCGCTCGAGCGCCTTGAGTTCCCGATCAATCACCTGCAGATCCCCGGCGGTCGGCCCCTGGCGGATCGCCTTCGCCAATGAAGGACTGGCTCCATCAACCTGCGTCAACGCATCAGCCGGCGCATGCAGGACAGCGTCCGGCGAACCAAGGGACTGCACGAGCCTGCAGAGCAGCGCATCGCCGATGCCGGGCACCGCGCGCAGGACAAACCAGGGCCGCAGCGCCTCCGTCGTCCTGACCGACTTTTCGCTACAGGGTGACGATGTCATATTGTTCAAGGTGCAGCGTCGGATCCGCTTTGACGATGAGCTTGGCCTGGCGTTCGCGTTGCAGCATCTCGACGCCGCCATACTCCTCGCCGTTGAGCAGGTCCGCGACGTTCGGATGCACGCCAATGATGATCGTCTGCGCATCGCCCACATCGCCGAGCCGCCTGAGTTCGCGGAAGATCTCGTAGGCCACGGTCGTCGGGGATTTCGTATACCCACGCCCGTCGCAATAGTGGCAGGGCTGGGACATGGTGCGCAGCAGGTCCTCCCGCACGCGTTCGCGCGAAATCTCGATCAGTCCCAGGTCGGAGATGCGGGAAATCCTCGTGCGCGCCTTGTCGCCGGCCATGGCGTCCACCAGGGCCTGGTAGACGCGGTCCCGGTTCTTTTCCCGTTCCATGTCGATGAAATCGACGATGATGATGCCGCCGATCCCGCGCAGCTTGATCTGATAGGCGACTTCCTTGACCGCTTCAAGATTGTTCTTGAGAATCGTTTCCTCCTGGTCGCGCTTGCCGACGAAACGGCCGGTGTTCACGTCGATCACCGTCATGGCCTCGGTGTGGTCCACCACGATATAGCCGCCGGATTTCAGCCAGACCTTGCGGCTGAGCGCGCGGGCGATTTCCATTTCGATGCCCAGATGGTCGAAGAGGCTTTCCTCCCGGTTATAGTAATGGACGCGGGAGACCTGGTCGGGCAGGAATCGGCGCACGAAATCGCGGACCGCCTCGTATTCCTCCTTCACATCGATGAGCAGCCGGTCGACTTTCTTGGAAAACAAATCCCGCACGACCCGGAAGGTCAACGACAGGTCGGCATGCAGCAGATTCGGCGACGAGCCGTGCTCACGCTTCTTCAGCACGTCCTCCCAGAGGGCTTCCAGGAATTCGACGTCGGCGCGCAGATCCTCCTCCTTGACTCCCTCGCTCACCGTCCGCACGATGTACCCGTGGCCGGGTCGTCGAAGCCGCTTGACGATTTCCTTGAGCCTGGCCCGCTCGTCGTCCCGGGGAATCCTCCGGGAGACACCCACATGTTCGACGCCGGGCATGAACACCAGGGACCGCCCGGGCAGCGAGACGTAGGTCGTCACGCGGGGTCCCTTCGTCCCGATCGGCCCCTTGGAAATCTGCACCATGAGCTCCTGCCCTTCCTTCAGCAGGGCCTCGATGGGCTGCGCCGACTGGCGGCGGGGCTTCGGCATCTCGCCGCCCTTGTCGTCGTCCTCGCTGTCCATCAGCGTGTCGCCCGCTTCCGTCTCGAGCGAGAGGTCCGACACGTGCATGAAGGCCGCCTTGTCCATCCCGATGTCGATGAACGCCGCCTGCATGCCCGGCAGGACCTTGACGACCCGGCCGATATAAATGTTGCCGACAAAGTCCTTCTGTTTGGCGCGATCCACGTACAGATCCGTCATCACGCCGTTATCCAGCACCGCCACGCGGGTTTCCTCCCGCGTGACACTGATTGCAATCTCTTGTCCCATAATCACCTTCTGACGCCGACTCGCGGCGTCTTAATAGAACAGCGTTAACCGCCGTCGTTTAATGTTCAGCAACAGTCCCAGCGCCGCCATGGTCGCCACGGTGGAACTGCCTCCATAACTCATCAAGGGAAGCGGGATGCCCACGATGGGAAACAGCCCCGCCGTCATCCCGATATTGATCACCAGGCAAAAGGCCAGCATGGCGATGAGCCCGGCCGCCAGCAACGCCCCCAGCATATCCTTCGCCTTCAGCGCGATTTCCAGCGACAGCCAGATCAACCCTGCAAACAGCCCCAGCAGAACCATCGCGCCGAGGAATCCCCATTCTTCGGCAAACACTGCAAAGACGAAATCCGTGTGGCCCTCCGGCAAAAACTTCAACTGGCTCTGCGTCCCTCCGTGCAGGCCCTTGCCCAGCAGTTCTCCCGAGCCGATCGCGATGCGCGACTGCAGGCCGTGGTAGCCCTTGCCGCCCGTATCGTAGGCGGGGTCCACGAAGGTCATGATCCGCTCGCGCTGGTAATCGTGCAGGGAGCCCCAGACCAGTTCCCATGCAAAGGGGAACAGCATCACCGCGAACAGCAGCAGCGTGCCCATCGCCTTCGACCTCATGCCCACCACAAGCAGCATCGAGATATAAATGGAGAGGTAGCTGAGCCCGCTGCCCAGATCCGGTTGCTTGAGGATCAGCAGCAGTCCCGGCAGCATGATCAGCCCTGGCAGCACCACCCGCTGCATCCACCCCTGGCGGGGGCTCTTGGTGTAATAGGTGGCCAGCGTCAACACCAGCACCAGCTTGGCAAACTCCGACGGCTGGAAGACGAACGGCCCGATGGGAATCCAGCGCTGCGCCCCGCGGCTGGTCTTCCCGGCCACCAGCACGACGACCAGCAGGACGAGCAGCAGCGCATAGAGGACATAGGCCAGCCGTGAAATCTTGTGATAATCCACGACGAGCATGGCCACGAACGCCACGCACCCGATGGCGATCCAGGCCAGCTGCTTCAGATACATCGGCGTGCCGCCTCCCTGCGGCACCGACGTCACGCTGTAGATCGACAGCACGCCGAGCGACAGGATCGCGGCAATGAGGCCGAGAAACCGCCAGTCGAAATGATCCGGCGCCAGCGAACGGCTGTCGAGGACGCGATCAATCATGGTTGCCCCGCATTGCCACGGCGACCGGCGGCAGTTCAACCGGCTCAGCCGAGGCCGTCGCCGGCCCTGCCGGTTTCAATTTCACATAAGCTTCGATCACCTGCTTGGCCATGGGCGCGGCCCAGGACCCGCCGTGCCCCATGTTCTCCACCAGCACCGCCACCGCAATTCGCGGTTCCTCCGCCGGCGCATAGGAGACGAACCACGCATGGTCGCGCAACTTTTTCGGGATGTCCTTATCCTTCTTCCGGTCGTCCTTGAGCGCAGCCGTCTGCGCCGTGCCGGTCTTGCCTGCGATCCTCACGAGCGCCGAGCGCGCCCGGCCGGCCGTTCCTCTTGTGACGACACCTTCCAGCGATTCATGGAGCAGCTCGTAGGTTTCCGGCTTGAGCGCCAGCTTCGGGCGCGGCACCGACGGGAGATCCAGCACCTGGCCGGTCGCCCGTTCCTTGATCGCCCGCACGATGCGGGGACGGAACGACTCGCCGCTGCTGGCCACCGTCGCCATCACCATCGCCATTTGCATCGGAGTGACGGTCGTGTAGCCCTGCCCGATCGCGGATGAAATCGTCTCGCCAGGCAGCCAGATCTCGTTGCGCACCCTCGTTTTCCATGCTGTGGATGGGACGATGCCCGAGCGCTCCGACGGCAATTCGACGCCGGTTTCATGCCCCAGCCCGAACCGGTCGGCGTACTCCGCCATTGTGTCGATCCCGAGCCGCTGCCCGATCGTATAGAAAAACACGTCGCAGGAATTAACGACCGCATCCACGACGTCCATGACGCCATGCCCGCGCTCCTTCCAGTCCCGGTAGACGCGGCCGCCGAACGGAAAGCCGCCCATGCAGCGGACCTTGGTGGTCGTATTCACCGTGCCTGTTTCGAGCCCCGCCGCCGCCACGATGATTTTGAACGTCGAGCCGGGCGGATACTGCCCCTGCGTGGCCCGGTTCGTCAGCGGATGCCCTTCGTCCTGCACGATCCTGTCCCATTGCTTCGCCGTCAGTTCACGCGAAAGCACGTTCGGATCGAAGACCGGACGGCTGGCCATGGCCAGGACGTCGCCTGTCATCGTCTCGATCGCAATGATGGCGCCGGATTCCTCGCCAAGCAATTGCTCGGCCAGCGTCTGCAGCCGGGCGTCGATCGTCAGGTACAGATCGTCTCCGGCCTGCGGCTTGCCGACCTCGACCGTCCGCTTTTCGTGGCCCATCGCATCCACTTCGACCGTCTTCTGGCCGGCGCGGCCGCGGAGAAAGCGATCGTAGGTTTTCTCGACCCCGTACTGGCCAATGACGCTGCCCAGATGCAGTTCGCCGTATTCGGGCTTCTCCAGCTGGTCCGAGGACACTTCGCCGACATAGCCGAGCAGATGCGCCGCCGTCAGGCCGCTGGGATAATTACGCTGCGATTCCGCCCGCACCGTCACGCCGGGCAGATCCAGGCGATGCGACTCGATCAGCGCCGCCTCGCGCAGCGTGAGACCGTCCTTCACCTTGCGGGGGAGCAGTTTGCTGCCCCGCTCGGACAGTTTCTTGCGCACCGTCGTTTCGTCCAGCCCGACCATCTTCACCAGCGATTCGATCAAGGCCTTGCGGTTCTTCACATCCTCCAGTGTCACGTAAAGACCGAAGCTGGGCACGTTGTTGGCCAGCAACACGCCGTTGCGGTCGTAAATCAGCCCGCGCACCGGTTCCAGCACGAGCACCCGCGTGCGGTTGTTCTCCGACAGATCCTGGTAGTAGCTCCCCTCGTTGATCTGGAGATACCAGAGACGCAGGGCGAGCAGTCCCACCACCAGCAGCAGACTGATCTTGAACAGGATCAGCCGCTGCTGGAGCTCCCGCAACTCGTCGTGCTGTGTGCCACCCCGCAGGCTCATGACGTCCTTGTCACCATCCTAATCACACCAGCGAATCATCTCGTTTGAACCGCTCCGCCAGCAGCCAATAGGCGGCGACGCCGAGCGCGCTGTCGAGCAAGGCCTGCGGCAACAACACCACCCGCACCGCGGCCAGCTGGTCCGGCCCGCCCGCGCCCGCGAACATGAACGCGATCCCCGAGCACACCGACAGTCCCAGCACCATCGGCAGCACAGTCACCGGAGTCACGTGCGCCACGTACCGTCCCACCAGCCCGCCCGACAAACCGATCACCGCCTTGGTGATGATGTTCACCCACGCATCGCCGGCCGAAAACAGATCCTGCTCGAACCCCAGCAGCGCTCCCATCAACAGGCCATCCGAACGTCCGCCGAAGAATCCAATCAGGCTGACGGCAATCAGGCACAGATCGGGGCGGACTCCCGTCACGCTCACATGATCGAGCAACGTCGTTTGAATCGGCATCAGCCCGACCGCCAACCCCAGATACAGCAGCGGCTTCACGGCTGTTTCTTCTCCGTCGGAGGAACCGCCGGCGGCTCCTCAATTTTGCGGGGCACGGTGACCACCAGTACCTCCTCCAGCTTCGTGAAATCCGCCTCCGGCTGCACCTCGGCAGTCTGGAAGAGCCCGCCCTCGTCCTTTTGAATGTTCGTGATCGTGCCGATGGGCACGCCCTTCGGAAACCCTCCGGTCAGGCCCGACGTCACCACCGGATCGCCGATCCGCACCGTCGAGAGCAGCGGGATGTACTTCATCCGCGCCTTCCCCTCGAACGTCCCCTCGATGATGCCTTCGTCCCGGGTACGCTGGATCAGGCTCGTGACCGCGTTGTTGGGATCGGTGATCAGCAGGACGACGGAAGAGGAGGCCCTGGTTTTGACCACGCGCCCCACCGCGCCGGTTAATGTAATGACGCCCATTTCGGCCTGGATGCCGTCCTGCTCGCCCTTGTCCAAGAGAACGCCGCGATACCAGTTGGTCGCATCCCGTCCGACGACCCGCGCCGCCACCGTCTGCGACGGCGTGTTGGCTTGGAAACGGAGCAGCGCGCCCAGGCGCTGGTTGGCCGCCGCCATCTCGCGCAGATCGGCCGCCTGGCCGCGCAAAAACTCGATTTCGCGCCTTAACTGGCGGTTCTCCTCCTCCACCTTCCGCAACGCCACATAGCGGTCCCAGACCCCTCCGACGCGGCGATCCGCGGACGAAAACAGTTCGAGTGGAATGGCGACGAGATCAGCCAGCGGCTTGCCGATGGTTTGTAGGAGTGTGCGGCTTTGCTTGGGGAGGACGAAGACGAGCGAGAGCAGCAACGCGCAGAGCACGAGCAGCACTCGCCTGGTTCCGGATGTCGAACGAAACATTGGCCATCCCTGGGCGGGATGAGCCCCCTTACCGGTTGCTGCTGTACTGGGACATCACCGTGACCTTGCGGAGCAGGTCCAACTCGTCGAGGATTTTCCCGACCCCCAGCACGACGGAGGTCAACGGATCATCCACGGTGATGATCGGCAGATTCGTTTCTTCGCGGAGCCGGGTGTCCAGGCCTTTCAGCATGGACCCGCCTCCGGTCAGGACAATCCCTCGATCAATGATATCGCCAGCCAGCTCGGGGGGGGTGTTCTCCAGGGCCACCTTGATCGCATTGACGATCGTGCCGATGGGTTCCTGAAGCGCTTCCCGGATTTCGGCGTCATCCACGACCAGTGTCCTGGGGATGCCCGAAATCAAATCCCGCCCTTTAATCATCAACGTCTTTTTCTCCTCGAAGGGATAGGCCGAGCCGATGTCCAGCTTGATATGCTCCGCCATGTGCTCCCCGATGAGGAGGTTGTATTTCTTCTTGATGTAGCTCGAAATCGCATCGTCCATGCGGTCGCCGGCCACCTTCACCGACTCGCTGTAGACGATCCCGCCCAGCGAGATGACCGCGATGTCCGTCGTGCCGCCGCCGATGTCCACCACCATGTTGCCGGATGGCTCGGTGATCGGCAGCCCCGCCCCGATCGCGGCCGCGACCGGTTCTTCGATCAAATAGACCTCGTGCGCGCCGGCCAGCTCGGCGGAGTCCCGCACGGCCCGCTGCTCGACCTGCGTGATGCGCGACGGCACGCCGATGATGATGCGTGGCCGCACAAACATGCTGCGGTTGAGCGCCTTGTTGATGAAATAGCGGAGCATGCGCTCGGCCATTTCGAAGTCCGCGATCACGCCTTCCTTCATGGGCCGGATCGCCGTGATGTTGCCCGGCGTGCGGCCCAGCATTTTCTTGGCTTCGGCGCCAAAGGCCAGCGCCTTCTCGGTTTTCTTCTCCACTGCCACCACGGACGGCTCGTTCAGCACGATGCCCTTGCCGCGGACATAGACCAGCGTCGTCGCCGTGCCCAGATCGATGGCAATGTCGTTGGAAAACCAGCCTAAGACTTCCGAAACAAATCCCACTTAGATAACCCTTCCCTACTTCTAGTACCCCATCCCTCAGGATGGTCAAAAAGGCCGTTCAGCAAGGCCGCAGCGAGCGAGGACCCGAGGCGTACGTTTTTCCGTACGTTGAAGGTCTGAGCGATGCGAGAACGCACCTGGCGGCCTTTTTCAACATCCTGCTAGTCAGGAAAATCCAGTTCTCCCGCATCCAATACCTGCGTCCCGGCGATCTCGTCGCCCAGCCGGATGCCCTGCTCGTTCCCGATCAACAGCAGCGCTTCAAACGCCACCACCGCCCCTGCCAGCAGCCAGCCCACGTACGGAATCGGAAACAACAGATACGCAAAGGCCAGGGGAAGATTGCGCACGATGGATTCCCGGAACCCCGAGAATTCCTTTGTGCGCGGAACGACGGTCCGCAATCCGATCAGCCGCTTCCCCACGCTCTGCCCGCCCGGGAATCCGTCGGCGATCAGCGCGTAGGCCAATCCCGCGATCCATCCCACCGGCTCGATCACCTGGCTTGCCGCGGCGATCAGGATCCCGTCGATTGCCTTGGCGATAAACCGGTTGAGGACGTGCGCTTTGGGATAGACCCCGCTTTGCAACGGGCTTGCTCCCCACGCTTCCTCCGCCAAGCGACCTCCTCACAACTGGCGGCAAAGTATAGCAAACTCCGCCGCATATCACAAACATCGCCTTCCGAAGCGTCCGATCGAGCCCCTTGCCTTTCCGGCAGGCGGCCAGTAGAATCCGCCACAATCAATCAGGAGCGCGTTCAATGATCAAACTGCTGCGAGAAGGTAATCACCGGTTTCCCTGGGTGCTCAAGGGCGTCATGGTCGCCATCGCCCTGACGTTCATCGTCGGCATGGGCTGGTGGGGCTACGGGGAATCGCAGACCGATACCGTCGCCACGATCGGCCCGCTGAAGGTCTCGCGGGACGAATTCATGCGCCGCTACAAGAACCTCTATGAGTACGCCAAAAAGCAGAAGATGCCGGAGGCGGTCAAGGACGACGTGCTCAAGCAGATGGCCGTCGAGCAGATGGCGGAGGAAAAACTCTGGCGCCTGGCCGCGGACGACATGGGCCTGACCCTCTCGCCGGACGAGTTGCACGCAGCCATTACACGGATCGCGGACTTTCACACCAACGGCAAGTTCGATCCGGAACTCTACAAGCGCCTCCTGGCGTTCAACCACCTCACCCCGGCGCAATTCGAGTCCGAGTACAGCGCGCGCCTGCTTGGCGACAAGGCCGTGGCGGTCGTCTTCGATTCCGTTGCCCTGACTCCGGCCGAGATCGAGGAAGCCAAAACTATGATGGCCCGCCCAACATCCCCCGACTCGCCCGCCGGCCCCTCGGCCAGGGATCGGATCCTGCAGGACATGCTGTTCCAGAAGCAGCAGCGCGCGGTCATGGCGTTCCGGGAGGCCATGCGTGCGAAGGTCAACGTGCAGATCAAGAAAGAACTGCTCTAACGGATGCTGAAAACGACCTCCAGCGTCGTTCTCGCATCGCTCGGACCCTCAACGTACCGAAAAAAGTACGCCTCGGGCCTTCGCTCGCTGCGGCCTTGCTGGACGGCCGTTTTGAGCATCCTGAACCTCAAGACCTGATGACATTTCCTCTTTCTAGCGGACTCGCTCTCCCATGGAAAAGATACTGAAACAGTATCTTCTAGGTCTTGCGATTGCTGCGTCCGCAGCGGCATGTTCATATGGTTATCAAGAACGTGATTACTGGGGAATTGGCTACAGCGAAGTCGAGATAGAGCCTAACGTTTTTTTTGTTGAGTATACGGGCTCCGATCAAAGCATGGCGGAGGTTGTGGGCTTTTGGCATCGTCGAGCGAAGGAACTTTGCCAACAAAAGCAAAAGCAGGGATATGAAATGATGCGATCCCAGGCAGATTCTGGAGGGCAGACAGGAGCAATCATTCCCCTACCTGGCGGGGCATATGTTTCCGGCTCTACAGATTACCCCAGAAACACGGGATACATCCGCTGCACCGATACGCCAACCACCTTGTTCCCCGCACAATCGCGCTGATCTCAGTTCCAGAGGAAAATGGTTCAACTAGGGGATGATGCATGACACCATTCTCAGACAGTCGCCGCACTCCTTGCGGCCTTGTTGGACCGGCTTTTTGAGCAGCCTGAATCCAAAGTGGCCATTTCATTTTTCTCGATAGAACAGAAACCACATAAAGGCTCCAATCACTGAGTACAGTGCCACGTTGACCAAGACTGAGATTGCAAGAATCTCTATCCCCCCAAGTGTCCACTCCCTACCAGCTGTGGCCAGCATCATCATCCAACTTGGCCAGAGCACTAGGGCAAGCCCAGGCCATTTAAAAATCCCTCCCTGCAGTTCGCCAACAATTATTATGGCAAATGGAATACAAAGACCTGCCAAAGCCCATTTCGAGACAAACCGCTTCATCAAGCACCTTCGTTTATAGCTTTACTCCTCACAAGATCAGCATCGCGTCGCCGTAGGAATAAAAGCGGTATTTTTCTCGCACCGCCTCCTCGTAAGCCGCCCGCAGCGGCTCCACTCCGGCGAAGGCCGATACCAGCATCAGCAGGGTCGTTTTCGGCAGGTGGAAGTTCGTCATCAGGACGTCCACGGCCTTGAACCGGTAGCCGGGCGTGATGAAGAGGCCGACCTCCCCTTTCATGGGCTTGACCGTCCCATCGTCAGTCGTGGCCGCCTCCAGCGTTCGCGTGACCGTCGTGCCGACTGCGACGATTCGCCCTCCCGCCTTCCTGGTGTCATTGATCGCTGCCGCTGTCTGAGCCGGCAGCTCGGCCCATTCGGTTCCCATCCGGTGCTCGTCAATTCGCTCGGCCGTGACCGGCCTGAACGTGGCCGGCCCCACGTGGAGGGTGACCTCGGCCCTTTGCACGCCCTTCTCCTTCAACGCGGCCAGGAGCCGTTCGGTAAAGTGCAGGCCTGCGGTCGGCGCGGCGATGGCCCCGGCCTCCTTCGCGAACATGGTCTGGTACCAGATACGATCCTGCTCATTGGGATCGCGCTTGATATAGGGCGGCAGGGGCATCCGGCCGATTTTCTCCAGCAGTGCGGGCACCGGCGAAGAAAACTGCATGATGATTCCCCCGGCCCCCTGCTCCACCACCGTCGCGGTCGCGCCTCCGTCCAGTTCGATGACCTGGCCGGGCTTTGTTCCTTTGCACAGGACTTCCCACTGATCAGGCTGATCAGACTTGGCCGGCCTGACCAAGACCATCTCGACATGGCCGCCGCCCGGCTGCTTGCGCCCGCTGAGCCTTGCCGCCAAAACTTTCGTATCGTTGACAATTATCAGATCGTTGGCGTTGAGCAACCCTGGTAAATCCGCCACACGGTGATGCGCGCAGGCGCCTCCGTCTTTCGGCACAACAAGCAATCGCGCCTGATCGCGAGGTTCAACCGGATGATCCGCTATCAGCGAAGGATCGAACGGAAAATCGAACTCGGAGAGGAACATCAGCGGGACAGGGATGAGGTGCGCTTCAACTCGGTGCCGGGAAAATAATAGGCCAGAATGGTCGAGTAGGGATAGCCGTGTTCCGCCATTTCCTTGGCCCCCCACTGGCAGAGCCCCACGGCATGGCCGGAGCCACGTCCTGAAAGTGCGATCTCCACCCCCATGGACTCCACGTCGAACTGCGTGCTGGGGATTACCGAGTAGCCGATCAGACGGCGAAAGTCCTCCCCGCGCAGGATCAATTCTCCCCTGGAATGGAGAATTCTGAGTTTCGTCACCCGCCCGGCCCTGCTGTAGGCGAAGGGCGTGAGGCTGGCAATGGCGCCCACATCCACACCCTGCCGGCGAAATGTCGCTTCCAAGTCCTGCACCTTGAGCACGGCGCGCCATTGGTAACGCGGAGCATTCACATCGAAGGGACAATCCACGCCTTTCAGATACGGCAGGTCCTTGGACCAGACATTCACGGCATCCTCGGTCGGGCCGGCTGCCGTGGACGAAAAGGCCGCGTAGATCGGCGCGTTCTGATAGGCCACGGCAATCCCGCGCGTGGACTCGACGGCCTCCTGCACGCGCTGATCCACGCCCTGGCGCCCCTGGTAGACTTGATCCTGCACCGTGGCGACGAGATCGTACTCCCGCGATTTGTTCAACGTCCGTTGGTAGAGGGCATAGGTCCGCGCGACGACCGCCTGGGCCTTGAGCGCCTCCGGATGCCAGCCTGGCGACATTTCGGCCGGCACGACACCCTTGATGTATTCCTCCAGATCCACGTCGTTGACGAGGGAGAGCCCGCCGCCGCGCGCCAAAACTTTCAAACTGCCGCCGACCGCCAGAGGCTTCGACTCGCCCGTCCCGTTGCCGCCGTTCGTCATGACCAGATCGCCGCCACGGCTTCTGATGACGACGGAATCGGCCGACACATGCTCCCCGTCCACTGTCAGCCCGCCTGCAGACGGCCTGACGGCGACGGAACTCGGGAACACCCGGGCCTCCCCGTTCGGCACCTGCACCACCACGCCCCGCTCGGAGAAGACGTCCACCCGCTGCGCGTCCTGCATCATCAGCACGCGCATCAGATCGTCGGCAAAACTCGATGCAGGGAAGAGAAAAGAGAGCGTCACCAAGAAGGCAAAGACGGCTGGCATGGTCACCGTTTCGACAGGAAATACACCAAGAGACTCAGCACGACGCTGATCAGAATGCCCGTGGTCAGCGGAAAATAAACACTGAAGCCGTCCCGCTTGACCGAGATATCGCCGGGGAGCTTGCCAAACCATCCGAGCCATTCGCCAAGCGGTCCGCCAGCGCCTTTTTCAGCCAGCAGGAGTACGACGCCGGCCAGCGCGAGGAGCCCGCCGGCCAGAATCAGCGCTTTCCCCAGTCCGTCCCATTCAGGCACGGCATGACTCACCGGATCAGCAACTCGGCAATCTGAATGGCGTTGAGCGCCGCCCCCTTGCGCAGATTGTCGGACACGACCCAGAGATTCAAGCCGTTCGTCACCGAGGGATCTTCCCTGACCCGGCCGACGTAGACCTCGTCCTTGCCGCTCGCGTCCAGCGGCATGGGATAGAGCTTCTTCGACGGATCGTCGTAGACCAGCACGCCGGGCATCGCCGCCAGCGCCGCCCGCGCGTCATTGGGCTTCAGTGGACGCTCCAGTTCGACGTTGATAGCCTCTGAGTGGCACCGCAGCACCGGCACGCGCACGGTCGTGGCGGTGATCCGCATCGCCGGCGCCTCGAGAACTTTCTGTGTCTCACGGACGATCTTGATCTCTTCCGAGCAATCCCCTTCCCGGCTGAACGATCCGATGTGCGGCAGCAGGTTGAAGGCAATTTGATGCGGATAGACCCTGGCCTCCACGTCGCGGAAGGACATGAGCGCCTTGGTCTGGTCCACCAACTCGTCCATGGCCGCCGAGCCGGTTCCCGACACGGATTGAAAGGTCGTGACCACCACCCGCTTGACGCCGGCCGCGTCGTGCAGCGGCTTGAGCGCCATGACCAGCGGCGTCGTCGTGCAATTCGGGATCGCCACGATGTTGCGAGGCATGTGCTTCGCGGCGTGCGCATTGACTTCGGGCACGAGCAACGGCACGTCGGCATCCATGCGAAACACGGCGCTGTCGTCGATCACGATCACGCCGGCCGCGCCGAGTTTCTGTCCGTACTCCCTGCTGATCTCATCCGTGGCTGAAACTAGGGCGAAGTCCACCCCGGCAAATGAGGTCGTGGAGGTCAGCTCCTCGACCTTCCACTCCCTCCCCTGGCAGACCATGGTTTCGCCGGCGGACCGCTTCGACGCAAAGAGGCGCAATGATTCAAGAGGGAACTTGCGTGCCTCGAGAATCTCGAGGCTCTCCTTGCCGACAGCCCCCGTCGCGCCGATGATGGCGACGGTGTATGCAGGTTTCTTCTTCATGGCTCCCTACGCGGCGATCACGCGAATCCGGTGATTGAACGTATCCGCAATATACACATTTCCCGCGCCATCCACCACCACCCCGAACGGGTAATTGAGGCTGCCGGCAAGCGGATCGCCGCCGTCGCCGCCGAACTGCGCCTGGCCGTTGCCCGCCAGGCGGGTGATGATTTTCTTCCTCCGGTCCCAGCGCCGGATCAAATGGCTGTCCGAATCCGTGATCAGCAGATTGCCGGCCGCGTCCAGCGCGATCCCATGGGGGCGGGACAGGCTCGTCGAAAATTCGTTGGGCAGGCCGGAAAACCGGTACTCGCCGCCGTCGCCCGCGACCGTGCTGATGATGCCCGTCGCCGGATCGACCCGGCGGATGCGGCCGCTGAAGGTATCGGCAATGTACAATTCGCCGTCGGGGCCGAGCGCCAGCCCGCCGGGCCCGGAGACTCCCGCCCCGGTTGCCGGGATCCTATCGCCCGTATAACCCGTTTCCCCCGTGCCCGCCACCGTGGTGATGATGCCGGTGTTCAAATCCACCCTGCGCACCCGGTTGTTGCTCTGATCGGCGATATAGAGATTCCCGCGATCGTCCACCGCGAGGGCTGCCGGTTCATTCAAGGCCGCCGCGGTTGCCGGGCCTCCGTCGCCCGAGCAGCGATGCTGGCCCGTGCCGGCGATCGTCGAAATCACGCCGGTCGCCGCGTCCACCCTCCTGACACGATGGTTCATCGTGTCGGCAATGTACAGATTCCCCTGCCGATCCACCACCACGGCGCCAGGAAAATTCAGCGTCGCCTGCACGGCCGGCCCACCGTCGCCACCGAACCGTCCACTCCTGCCAGTACCGACGACGTAGCGGATCGTCCCGCTCACATCGGACAGTTGCACGAATTTTTCAGCCTTGTCCGCAGGCGGATCGGCAAAGGGATCTTCGTCCTCCGCCGGAGCCTGGACTCTGGCAGGCCCGCTTGCTCCGTTGCCCTTCTCCGGCTGCCCGGCCACCGTCGTGATCACGCCGCTGGCCAGATCCACTTTGCGGATCACATGGTTTTCCGCATCGGCTACATAGAGGAGGCTATCCCTGAACAACGCCAGGCTTTTTGGCTCGTTCAGGCATGCGCCGATGGCCGGCCCCTTATCGCCGGCGTGGCCCGGCTCGCCGTTCCCGGCGATGGTCCCGATGCAACCGGATGGGATTGTCACGGATCGAGCAACCAGCACGTTCAGCCCTTGAGATTCTTCAGGACCGCGGCGCCCATTTCCCTGGTGCCGACCAGCGTCATGCCCGGCATGTGGATTTCCTTCGTCCGGTAGCCCTGCTCGAGCGCCGCCACGATCGCCTGCTCGACCGCCTCGGCCTCCCTGTCCAGCTTGAAGGCATAGGACAGCATCATGGCCGCCGACGCGATGGTGGCAATGGGGTTGGCGATGTTCTTTCCCGCAATATCGGGCGCGCTGCCGTGGATCGGCTCGTACATGCCGGTCTTCGCGCCCACGCTGGCCGACGGCAGCATGCCGATCGAGCCGGTCAGCATGGCCGCCTCGTCGCTCAGGATGTCGCCGAACATGTTGGTGGTCACGATCACGTCGAACTGTTTGGGGTTGCGGACCAGCTGCATGGCGCAGTTGTCCACATACATGTGGCTCAGTTCGACGTCCGGGTACTTTTTGTGCACGTCGATCACCACGCGACGCCACAGCTCGGAAGATTCAAGCACGTTGGCCTTGTCCACGGACATGACCTTGTTCCTCCGTTTCCGCGCCGCTTCGAAGGCCACGATGGCGATGCGCCGGATCTCCTTCGTCGTATAGACCTCGGTGTTGATCCCCTTTTCGCCGCCCGGAATCTTCCTGATCCCCTTCGGCTTGCCGAAATAGATGCCGCCCGTCAGCTCGCGCACCACCAGAATGTCGATGCCCTCGACGACCTCCCGCTTGAGCGTGGAGGCATCGGCCAGCATGGGATAGAGCCGGGCCGGACGGAGATTCGCATAGAGTCCCAGTTGTTCCCTCAGGCCGAGCAACGCCCGCTCCGGCCTGATGCTGTAGTCCAGCCCCTCCCACTTGGGACCGCCCACGGCACCGAGCATCACGGCGTCGCTCTTCCTGGCCAGCGCCAGCGTCTTCGGCGGCAACGGCACGCCGGTCCTGTCGATGGCCTGACCGCCGACCGGCGCCTCGATGAATTCAAACGTGTGGCCGAACTTCTGTCCCACGGCCTTGAGCACCGTGACCGCTTCCGGCACGATTTCCTGACCCACCCCATCGCCTGCCAATACTGCAATCGTCGCTTTCATCGCTCTGTATGGCTCCTCTTCATTCCGGACATCCTTGCGCTTGTTGCCCCGTCATACTTGCCCGTACAATGCTTGTCAACATGGCGCTCCTGGCCGACATCGTCCTCGTCGCGCACTTCCTGTTCGTCGTCTTCGTGGTCGGCGGACTGGCCGTGATCTGGATCGGCGCAGCGCTCGACTGGACATGGATCAGGAACTTCTGGTTCCGCGCCGCCCATCTCGGCGCCATCGGCTTCGTCGCCGCGGAAAGCCTGGTCGGAATCCTCTGCCCGCTGACCGTGCTGGAAGATGCCCTGCGGCAGGGCGGCCGGCCGGAATCCAGTTTCGTCCAGCGCTGGCTCAGCCGCCTGCTCTACTACGACCTGCCGGAACGGGTCTTCACCGTCACCTATTTCATCTTCGGCCTGATTGTCGCCCTCACCTTCATCTACATCAGGCCGGAACGGCGGGCCAATCAGACTGGGTGGACTGGGCGGCCCGGCCCGCCTGCCTGAACACTATTTCAGGATCCTCTCGCAAGCCGGCGTCCAGGCCGGGTCAACGATGCACAAAAACTCCAGCGGGTCCGGCCCTGTATTCACCACCCACTGCTCGGCGTCCGGCGGCACCGCCACGATCGTCCCTTTTCTCACCGGGGACAATTCATGTCCGACGTGCATGAGCCCCTCGCCGGCCAGGAAGTAATAGACCTCCGAGACGGCCAGGACATGGCGCGTGGACGCGGCCCCCGGATCCAGACGCCCCTGCGCCAGACTGTACCGCACGTCCACGGAGCCCGGCGCCGGACGCAACAGCTCGCGAAGAATCGTGTGGTCGCCGGCAAGAAACTCCGGGCAATCGTCGAACTGGCGAATGACCATCGTCAGGAATCCGCCGGTTACACCAGGCCGATTTTTTGGTTGGGATCCTGGTTCTTCGATGCCCAGTAGGCCAGCTTGTTGAGCGCGTTCAGATAGGCCTTCGCGGACGCCACGATAATATCCGTGTCGGCTCCGTTGCCGCTCGTCGTCTTGCCGGCATCCTCGACGCGCACAGAAACCTCTCCCTGCGCGTCGGTTCCGCCCGTGATGGCCTTGACCACGTACTGCAGCAAACGGCTCTTGGTGCCCGTCATGGCCGCGATCGTGCGATAGGCCGCATCCACCGGCCCGTCGCCCGTGCCCGTCTGCTTCATGACCCGCCCGTCGATTGCCAACTCCACCGTCGCGGTCGGCACCTGGCCTGTGCCGCTCTGCGCGAACAGCGTCTTGAGCACGTACCGCTCCGGGATGCGGCGGATCTGCTCGGAGAGGATCGTTTCGAGATCCTCCTCGAAAATTTCCTTTTTCTGGTCGGCCAGCCGCTTGAAGCGATCGAAGGCCTGGTTCACTTCCTCGTCCGTGAGCGTGTAACCAAGATCCTCCAGCCGCTTCCGGAAGGCATGACGGCCCGAGAGCTTGCCCATCACCAGCTGCATCTGCCCGAGGCCGATGGATTCCGGCCGCATGATCTCGTAGGTGCTCTTCTCCTTCAGCAGACCGTCCTGGTGGATGCCGGACGTATGCGCGAAGGCATTGGCGCCGACGATCGCCTTGTTCGGCTGCACGACCATGCCGGTGATCTTGCTCACAAGCCGGCTCGTCTTGGCAATTTCCTCGGTCCGGATCTTCGTATCCGCCTTGTAGAAATCCTTGCGCGTGCGGAGCCCCATGACGATTTCCTCCATCGAGGCATTGCCCGCCCGCTCGCCGATGCCGTTGATCGTGCACTCCACCTGTCCCGCGCCAGCCGCGATCGCCGCAAGCGAATTGGCGACGGCCACGCCGAGATCGTTATGGCAATGGACCGAGATCACGGCCTTTTTGCTGTTCCTGACTTTCTTCCGGATCGTGGCGATCAACTGGCCGAACTCCTGCGGCGTCGCATAGCCGACCGTGTCCGGAATATTGACCGTCCCGGCGCCGGCAGCGATGACCGCCTCGATCACCTCGCACAGGTAATTGACGTCCGAGCGGCTCGCGTCCATCGGGGAGAACTCGACGTCCTTCACATAGCCGCGCGCCCGCTCGACCATCTCCACCGCCCGCTTGAGCGCCTCCCTGCGCGTCATGCGGAACTGGTGCTTTAAATGGATGTCCGACGTGGACAGGAACGTGTGGATCCGCGCCTTGCGCGCTCCCTTGAGCGCCTCCCAGGCCCGGTCAATGTCCTCCGGACGCGCACGCGCCAGGCTGCAGATCGTCGGCCCCTCGACCTGCTGGGCAATCTGACGCACCGCCTCGAAATCGCCCGGCGAGCTGTAGGCGAACCCCGCCTCGATGATATCGACGCCCAGACGGGCCAGTTGCTTGGCGATCATGACCTTTTCCTCCAGGTTCATGCTCGCCCCCGGCGACTGTTCCCCGTCCCGCAAGGTCGTATCAAAGATGCGAATCATGCGCGTCATGGCTCACCTCTCCCTGTTGTTAAACCGGCCCTATAACAAAAAAGCCTTCTCCCATAGGCTTGACCAGCCAGGGACGAAGGCTTGTGCGCTCCGTGGTACCACCCTGATTCAGCGCCGGACTCCTCTCGTGAAGTCCAGTCACCCTTCATCTGACCCGTTTCGTGGGTCACCCGGGATCCATTACTCCCGTTTCACGGATCCGGCTCCGAGGCCAGTTCAGCGATACGCAACACCGGCTCGCACCACCCGCCGGCTCTCTTCAGTTTGCGCGATCGCTTACTACTCCTCTTCTTCGCCACACACTATTCTTTCGTTTCCAGCACCGGCTGCTGGTCCGTCTGACGCTTTCCAAACGGCTTGAGCAGCAACTGAATCACTTTCTCAATCGGCCCGGACACAGCATAACATGCGAACAGCACAAAGAGCATCGCCTGCGGCCAGGCAATCATCAGCATCAACAATAAAATAGCCAGGACCAGATTGTCGAAATGCGCCCGGCCGCTGAACTTCAGATCCTTGAAACTCCGGTACTTGATCGTGCTGACCATCAGAAAAGCCAGCGCCATCGTCAACACCAGCACCACGACGGGCTTCCCGGCCAGCCCGAACTGCGCCACCTCGCGGTCAAAAATCACCAGCGTCGCCACCACGCTCGCCGCCGCCGGGATCGGCAGGCCGGTAAAGTACTTGCTCTCGCTCGTGGCGGTCGTCACGTTGAACCGCGCCAGCCGGAGCGCCCCGCAGGCCACGAAGGCGAACATGACGGCCGGTCCCAGCATGTCGTAGACGCTCAGCGCCCAGCCGTACATCAGGAGGCCCGGTGCCACGCCGAAGGCGACCAGATCGGCCAGCGAATCGTACTCCACGCCGAACTGGCTGGTGCTGTTCGTCCAGCGGGCCGATTTGCCGTCCAGCATGTCGAAGATCAGCGCGACCATGATCGCGACGGCCGCGGCGGCGTACTGGCCCTTGAACACCGCCAGGATTGCGAACAGGCCGCTGAACAGATTGCCCGTCGTCAGCAGATTCGGGATGAGATAGACGGCCCGCCGCCGCTTCGGTTCTTTCAGGATTGTTGCGCGCATCTTACAATTCTCCCAGCAGGGTTTCCCCGCCCTTCACGTGGTCGCCCACCTTCACCTTCAGCTTGGTGCCCGCGGGCAGAAACACGTCCATCCGCGATCCGAACCGGATCAGGCCGAACCGCTCGCCGCAGGCCACCGTGTCGCCCGGCGCCACCCAGCAGACGATCCGGCGCGCCAGCAGGCCAGCGATCTGGACGCACAGGACCTTGGCTCCCTGCGCCGCCCGGATGAACAGCGCGTTCTGCTCGTTCTGCAGCGTCGCTTCCGGCCGGCTGGCCACGAGAAACCGGCCGGGCTGATAGGCGACCTGCTCCACCGTTCCCCGGCAGGGGATGCGGTTCACGTGCACGTCGAAAATATTCAGGAAGATGCTGATCCGCACGCTCTTGTCCTTGAGAAAGCGCGGCTCAGTCTCCTCGGAAATCTCGACGACCTTCCCGTCTCCCGGCGCCACCACCGCCCGATCGGACGTCGGCGCCGACCGCTGGGGATTCCTGAAAAACCAGGCCGTGAAGAGCGCCGCGGCGCCGAAGGCGGCGGCCACACCCGTCCACCCCAACACTCCCGCGGCGACGGCCGGCGTGCCGGCGGCGGCCACGAATGGAAGCCCTTCCCTGACGATCGGTATGCCGACTGCGCGATCAGACACGGAATCAGTTCTTATTCTTATCGACCAGCTTGCCGCTCTTGAGCCACGGCATCATGGCGCGCAGCTTTGAACCGACCTCTTCTATCGGATGGGCCTCGCCCTTCTTGAGCAGGGTATACATGGTCCGGTTGCCAATCAATTCTTACTCTTATCCACCAGCTTGCCCTGCTTCAGCCACGGCATCATGGCGCGCAGCTTTGAACCGACCTCTTCTATCGGATGGGCCTCGCCCTTCTTGAGCAACGCGTTGTAGACCGGGCGGTTCGCCTGATTCTCCAGCACCCATTCCTTGGCGAACTGGCCGCTCTGGATCTCTTTCAGGATCTTCTTCATTTCCGCCTTCGTCTTCTCGGTCACGATCCGCGGCCCGCGCGTCACGTCGCCATACTTCGCGGTCGTGCTGATCGAATAGCGCATGTTGGCGATGCCGCCCTCGTAGATCAGGTCCACGATCAGCTTCACCTCGTGCAGGCACTCGAAATAGGCCATCTCGGGCGAATAGCCCGCCTCGACCAGCGTCTCGAAACCGGCCTGGATCAGCGACGTCAACCCGCCGCAGAGCACAACCTGCTCGCCGAAGAGATCGGTTTCCGTCTCCTCGCGGAAGTTCGTCTCGATGACGCCGGCCCGCCCGCCGCCGATCGCGCTGGCATAGGCCAGGCCGACCTTGCGGGTGTTGCCGCCGGGATCCTGGTGGATCGCCAGCAGGCACGGCACGCCGCTGCCCTTCGTGTATTCCGACCGGACCAGGTGCCCGGGGCCCTTTGGCGCCACCATGAACACGTTGACGCCGGCCGGCGGGACAATCTGGCCGAAATGGATGTTGAAGCCGTGTCCGAACGCCAGATAGGCGCCGTCCTTCAAATTGGGCGCGATGGACTGGCGGTAGATGGCCGCCTGAGCCTCATCCGGCGCCAGGATCATGACCACATCAGCCGCCTTCACGGCGTCGGCCACCGGCATCACCTTTAACCCGCTCTGCTCCGCCTTGCGCCACGAGCTGCCCTCGCGGAGGCCGACGATGACGTTGACGCCGCTTTCCTTCAGGTTCAGCGCATGCGCGTGCCCCTGGCTGCCGTAGCCGATAATGGCCACCTTCTTGTTCTTGATCTGCTGAACCTCGGCGTCCTTGTCGTAATAGACCTTCATGATTTGCTCCTAAAAAATACAGGCTATGGGCGATGGGCCATAGGCGATGGATAGAATCGCCTTCCCCTTCTGCCTATCGCCCATTGCCTATGACCTATTGCCTATTCCTTGGCGACCCGCTTCGGCTGCGCCACGGCCGGCCGGATCGGCTCCCGCGCGATCGCCACGCGGCCGGTCCGGATCAGCTCCTTGATGCCGAGCGGCTGCAGGAGATTGATGATCGCCTCGATCTTCTTGATGCTGCCCGTCACCTCGATCGTGTAGGTGCCCGGCGTCGAATCGATGATATTCGCGCGGAAGATGTCCGCGATGCGCAGGGCCTCGGCCCGGTCCTCCGGCTTCGTATGCACCTTGATCAGCGCCGTTTCCCGCTCGACGAACTCGTTCTCGTTGAGGTCCACGACCTTGATCACGTCGATCAGCTTGTTGAGCTGCTTGACGATCTGCTCGATGATCCGGTCGTCCCCGGACGTGACGATGGTCATCATGGACGTGGACGGGTCCAGCGAGGGCGCCACCGAGAGGCTCTCGATGTTGAAGCCGCGCCCGCTGAACAGGCCGGCCACCCGCGACAGCACGCCGAATTTGTTCTCGACCGTGACGGAAATGATGTGTTCCATAATCGTCCCTGGCGCTTACGCTGTCAGAATCGTGTCCTTGTCCTCGCCGGCCACCGGTGTCCCGGCCTTCCCGGCCTTCTGCTTCTCTTTGAGCTCCGGCGGATCGCTCAAAATCATCTCGTGGTTGCTGCCGCCCGCCGGGATCATCGGATAACAGTTCTCGTACTGGTGCACCGGCACATCCAGGAACACCGGCCTGTCGATGGAGATCGCCTGTTTGATCGCGTCGTCCAATTCCGACACCTTGGTCGCGCGCAACCCCACCGCGCCGTAGGCCTCGGCCAGCTTCACGAAATCCGGATAGACACCGAGATCGCTGGAGGCATAGCGGCCTTCATAAAAGAGGTCCTGCCACTGGCGGACCATGCCATGGAACCCGTTGTTGATGACAATGACCTTCACCGGCAGCTTGTTCACCACCGCCGTGGCCAGTTCCTGCGTATTCATCTGCACGCTGCCGTCGCCGGCCACGCAGAGCACCAGCTTGTCCGGAAACGCCGCCTGCGCGCCCATCGCGGCCGGGAATCCGAAGCCCATCGTCCCCAGCCCGCCGGACGTGAGCCAGCGGTTCGGCTTGGCCAGCTTGAAATACTGCGCCGCCCACATCTGGTGCTGCCCGACGTCGGTCGAGACAATCGGATCGCGATCCTTTGTCAGTTCGTAGAGCCGCTTGATCACGTGCTGCGGCTTGATGGCCTCGTTCGGATCCTGCTCGTAGGCGAGCGGATGCGCCGCCCGCCATTCGTTGATCTGATCCCACCAGGGCTTCCGCAACGCCTTCTGCTCACCGTTGACGGTCGCGCGCAGCGTCTGGATCAGCTCGCGGAGCACGGTCTTGCAGTCGCCCACGATCGGCACGTCCACGTTGACGTTCTTCCGGATCGAGGTCGGGTCAATGTCGATGTGAATGACCTTCGCATGCGGGCAGAACTCCGACACCTTGCCGGTCACGCGATCGTCGAACCGTGCACCGACCGCGATCACGAGGTCGGAATAGTGCATCGCCATATTGGCCCAGTAGGTCCCGTGCATGCCCAGCATGCCCATGGAGAGCGGATGTTCGCCAGGGAATCCGCCCAACGCCATCAGCGTCATGTCCACCGGGAGCTGGCACATCTCGGCCAGTTCGATCACTTCCTGCGAGGCACCCGAAAACACCACGCCGCCGCCGATGTAGAGCACGGGCTTGCGGGACTTGGCGATCAATTCGGCCGCCTGCTTGATCTGCCACTTGTTCCCCTCGTAGGTCGGGTTGTAGCCCCGGATCGACACGGAGGCCGGGTACTTGAACTCGGCCTTGTTCATCGAGACGTCCTTGGGAATGTCCACGAGCACCGGGCCCGGCCGGCCGGTCGTCGCGACGTAGAACGCTTCCTTGATCGTCATCGCGAGATCGTTGACATCCTTCACGAGGAAATTGTATTTCGTGCAGGGGCGGCTCAAGCCGATGTTGTCGGCTTCCTGGAACGCATCGTTGCCGATCAGGCTGGTCGGCACCTGCCCGGAGAAGCAGACCAGCGGCACGGAATCCATGTGGGCATCGGCCAGCGCGGTGATGACGTTGGTCATGCCTGGGCCGGAGGTCACAAGCGCCACGCCGGCCTTGCCGGTCGCCTTGGCATAGCCCTCGGCCATGTGGCCGGCGCCCTGCTCATGACGGGTCAGGATCACCTGGATGTCCTTTTGCTGATGCAGCACGTCGAAAATCTTGAGGACGACGCCGCCCGGCAGGGCAAAAATCGTCTTCACGCCCTCTTTTTTAAGGGACTCCAGGAATATCTCTGCGCCGGTGAGCTTCATCGATCACCCCTCACAGCTAAACAGAAAATTCTTTCTAGAAAACAATGGGATAGAGTATCGTATAGTAGCATCGCCATCCAATTTAAGTCAACTGATTCCTGCCGTTCCGCGAGCCAAAAGCGAGGCCTGCGCCATGATTGATGTGACCATCCTCTCCCGGCACGATTGCCACCTCTGCGACGTCGTCGAGCGCATGGCCCGTCACGTGCAGACCGAGGTCCCCTTCACCCTCACCCGTATGAACATTGATGAACAGACCGATCTGGCCGCTCGCTACGGCGACCGCGTGCCGGTCGTGCTGATCGATCAGGTGGAGATGCTGTCGGGAAAGATGACGGAAGGCGACTTCCGGCGGGCTGTTAAAAAAGCGCGGTGGAGACAGCCTATAAGCCGGATTCTGTCCCGCCTAAGCCAGAAGCTTAAGCGGGGATGATCATTTCTCTGGGACCCGAGTTACCCCGGGCCTCAAGCGACCTACCCGGGGGCCTGACTGAGCCAGTCGTTCCGAGACTCCCATATGGTTGAGCCTCGGAGCGCCCCCCTATTTGGCCTTGCTCCGGGCGACGCTTGCCGTGCCGTCCGTGTCACCACGAACGCGGTGGGCTCTTACCCCACCGTTTCACCCTTACCTGATCCGCCTTTCGGCGGCCATCGGCGGTTTGCTCTCTGTTGCGCTTGTGTCGGATTGCTCCGCCTGGGAGTTACCCAGCGCCCTGCCCTTGGAGTCCGGACTTTCCTCCAGCCTTGCGGCCAGCGATCATCCAGCCATCTCCACCGCGCAGAGTCAGTATAACCATGGCCTGCCGTGCAGGCAAGCGAATCCGCCTTCTGCAGGCAGTCGAATTGACCGTCTCTACACCGTTTGTTACAGTGCGGCCCTACCGTGACCGCTGCAACGTCCACTGCTCACTCGAATCGAATCGGGATTGATGAGTCCGGCAAAGGCGACTATTTCGGCCCGCTGGTCATCGCCGCCGCGCACGTGACACCCGATGTCGAACCGGAACTCCGGCTCATGGAGGTCCGGGACAGCAAGAAAATCTCCGACGGCCGCATCCTGGAGATCGCCCGCGACCTCCGCCAGGTCTGCAAGCACAGCATCGTCGCCATCGGCCCGCAGAAGTACAACGAACTCTATCCCAAATTCCGCAACCTGAACCGGCTCCTGGCCTGGGGCCATGCGCGGGCGCTGGAGAATTTACTGGCGCAGGTGGACTGCCCGCTGGCCATCGCCGACCAGTTTGGCGACGAACGCTTCATCCTGACCGCCCTGCTGGAGAAGGGCAAGAAAATCCGGCTCGAGCAGCGCACCAAGGCGGAAGCGGACCTGGCTGTGGCCGCCGCCTCGATTCTGGCGCGCGCCGAATTTTTAATCAGGTTGAAGCGTCTGTCGGAGGAGATCGGCACCGCCCTGCCGAAAGGCGCCACCCACGTCGAGCTGGCGGCACGGATGGTCGTGAAGAAGCACGGCGAAGCCATGCTGGGGAATGTGGCGAAGCTGCACTTTAAAACGACGAAAGCGGTACTTGAAGGAAGTTGAAAAAGGCCTCCTGCTTCGTTCTCGGTCGCCTGCCTCCTTGCGACGTACCGAAAAAAGTACGCCTCAGTCGTCAGATTCCCTGCGGCCTCGCCGGATGGCCCTTTTGAACTTCCTGTAAGAGATTTTCGGACGCGGGAGACTAGATGGACTCGCCTTCGTCATACTCTGGACGCTGCTTGACTCCGGCGGAGACAGCGGTTTCGGAGACTGGATCCCCTTCCCAGTAAAGCATCCGGCCGCAGAACGAGCAGCACAGTAGCGCGTCCGACCGTTTTACCTGCGCCACGAGCTGGGGGGAAATCTGCAGCTTGCAGCCGAAGCAGATGCCGTTCCGGACCGGCGCCAGCGCCTGATCCTTCCGAGAGGCCCTGAGCTTGGCGTAGCGGGCCAGCAGGCCCTTCTCGACGCCGACCGCGATCTCCTTGTGCTTCTGCTCCAGCTCGGCCAGTTCCGCCGTCAGGGACGCCTGCTGCGAATCGAGCCGCGTCTTCTCCCCGGCAAACTGCTTTTCGGCCTCGGCCTTCCTGGCCTGGGCTTCCGTGATGCCCTTCTGCTGCTGCTCGATCCGTTCCATGTAGCCGAGAATCCGTTCCTCGATCTCGCTCTTTTTCTTGTTCGCCATCTCGATCTCGAACAGATGGGCCTGATATTCCTTGTTGGTCTTCAATTCGCTGAGGCGTGTCCGCATTTTTTCCGTCTGCGCCTCGTGCGCCTCGAGATCCTTCTCGACCGAACGGCGTTCCTTGGTCGCCGTCTCCAGCGAGACAGTCAAATCCGCGACCTGCTTGGCGGCTTCATTCAGAGGGGTCTGGGCGGTTTCGAGAAGGACAGGGAGCTTGCGCTGGAGTTCTTTGATCTCCGCCATCCGGAGATCGAGGGTCTGCAAATCAATAAGCGGACGCAGTTGCGGATTCAACGGGACCTCTGAGTGGGTAGGCAATCATGAGAGTCACAATAACACAGCCTATGATGCGATCACAACTTCACGCGCCTCGCATCCTCGCACGCCATTCAATCACGGGGCGCGCGCCCTCACATTTAAAGGGCGCTCGACCTCGCAAGCGCGGTATGGTGGGCCCACCAGGATTCGAACCTGGGACCAAGAGATTATGAGTCTCCCGCTCTGACCACCTGAGCTATGGGCCCTATCCTTAGCTCATGCACGGGCAACGGCGTTCACGGCACCGACGTTCGCTAACCCTTATCACGGGCCATTAAAGCTCCGTGCCGCAGCAAGGTTGCGGCCCACTGATCTCACCGCCCTATCCTTAGCTCATGCACGGGCAGCGGCGTTCACGGCACCGACGTTCGCTAACCCTTATCGCAGGCCATTAAAGCTCAGTGCCGAAGCAAGGTAGCGGCCCACTGATTCTAATCGCCCGAGAACCTAGCTCATTCACTCGCGCCGACGCTCGGACGACCCATATTCGCTAACCCATCAAACCTGCCGCGGTCATCCCACGCCGGAAAAGGTCGAAGCCCTCTATTTCGCTACAGGCTCTCGACGAAACTCCGCAGCTTCTTGCTCCGGCTCGGATGCCGCAGCTTGCGCAACGCCTTGGCTTCGATCTGGCGTATGCGCTCGCGGGTGACTTCGAAATCCTGGCCGACTTCCTCCAACGTGTGGTCCGTGCTCTCGCCGATGCCGAACCGCTTGCGGAGCACCTTCTCCTCGCGCGGCGTCAGCGTCTCCAGCGCGCTGTTGATCTGGCGCTGCAGGTCGTACCGGATGGCCGCGTCCAGCGGCGACACCGCCTTCTTGTCCTCGATGAAATCGCCCAGATGGCTGTCTTCCTCCTCGCCGATGGGCGTCTCCAGCGAGATCGGCTCGCGCGCGATCTTGAGGATCTTCCGCACCTTGTCCAGCGGCAGGTCCATCCGCTCGGCGATCTCCTCCGGGGTAGGTTCGCGCCCCAGCTTCTGCACCAGGTGCCGGGAGGTCCGGATCAGCTTGTTGATCGTCTCGATCATGTGCACCGGGATGCGGATCGTGCGAGCCTGGTCGGCGATGGCGCGGGTGATCGCCTGCCGGATCCACCACGTCGCGTAGGTGCTGAACTTGTAGCCGCGCTTGTATTCGAACTTGTCCACCGCCTTCATCAGGCCGATGTTGCCCTCCTGGATCAGGTCCAGAAACTGCAGCCCGCGGTTCGTGTACTTCTTGGCGATGCTCACGACCAACCGCAGATTGGCTTCGACCAGCTCCGCCTTGCCGCGCTTCATCTTGTCGTCGGCAAAATCGAGGTACTTGACGGACTCCTTGATGTCCTCGGAGGTCATCTTCGCCTCGTCCGACTCCACCCGGCGGATCTTCGCCCGCGCCTCGGTCGAAATTTTCCTGATGGACTGGAGCGATTCCTCCGACAACCCGCACCTGCGCTTCACCTCCAGCAGGCCGCGCCGGTCCCGCGACAGCTTCCGCAGCAGCGCGGCGCCGGCCTCGCCCGACGCGCCCAGCCGCCGGCAGCAATTCGAAATCTCGCGCTCGGCCGACCGGATCTCCTGCGCCACGTGGCGCACCCGCTGCACCAGCTTGTCCTTGAACAGCGGATGGAAATTGATCGCCTCGATCCGCTCCACCACGGGCACGCGGGCTTCCTTGATCTGCGCCTTGATCCGCTTCTGCTTGACCGGGTTCCCCCGCGCCTTCCACAGTTTCTTGTAGAGCGCCACGACGGGCTTGGTCGGCTTGCGCACCCTGGCCAGCCCCTCGAGCGTCTTCTTGCGCAGCTCGGTGTCGTCCTGCTCCTGTTCCTCGCGCTCCTCCTCATCCAGATCCTCGTCGTAGGCCGTCTGCGCGACTTCGCGCACGCTGATCTTCTCCTTCTTGATCTGCTCAGCGATCGACAGCACGAACTCCATGGTCATCGGCAGCCCGAACACCGCCATGGACATGTCCTTCTTGCCCTCTTCGATGCGCTTGGCGATCTCGATTTCGCCTTCGCGGCTCAACAGCGCGACGCTGCCCATCTCCTTGAGATAGAGCCGGACCGGATCGTCGGTGCGGCTGAGCACGCCGGGCGTCAGGTCGATCCGTTTTTCCGTCTCCTCCGACTCCTCCTTCTCCTCTTTCTCGTCCGCGTCGTCGTCGGCCGCGGCCTTCCGCGCCGCCGGCTTCCTGCCGCGGCCCTGCCCGCTGTCCGGAGCATCCACGATCTCGATGTCCATCTCGCCGAAAATCGTCATGAGGTGGCTCATCCGCTCGGACGAGACCAGCTCGGCCGGCAGCGAGCTGTTCAGCTCGTCGTAGGTGATGAAGCCCTTCTCCTTCCCGATGGCGATCAGCTTCTTGACTTCTACCAGCATTTCGTCTTTGGCCATTGAATTACTCCTACACTGCTCTTACGCGGGCGGGGCCGAGGACACCGTGGCCCGACCGGATTTTTGCAGCCGCAAGGCATTGACTTCGTCGTTCAGCCGCTGCGCCTCGTCCGTCCGCCCTTCCTGCTCGGCCGCGCGGAGCTGCGCGATCAGGCGCCCCAGCGTGCCTTCCAGTTTCTTGCGCTCCAGCCGGTCCAGGCAATCCGTCACGTGCTGCCGCACGTCGTCGTAGGGCTGGTCCGACATCGACAATTCCGTCGCCACCGTGGCGCAGGCCACGTCGGCCAGCGCCTCGTCCAGCGTGGCCTGCACCGAGACGCGCCCCTCGTCCAGCGAGCGCAGGGCAATCTCCACGATGCGCCGGCAGGCCGGCATCGAGAAGGTTTCCGCCTCCAGCCGCCGCACTTCCGCCGGCAGCAACTGCCCCTGCAGCAGCAGATGGACCAGGTCGCGCTCCTCCGGCGTCCCCTTGAACCGCGCGCCGCCAGCCGGCACGCTGACCGGCGCGTCCTTCCTGACGGCCGGGCGCTGCTCGCGCGGCCGCAGTTCCGGGTAGCGCTCGATCAACCGCTGCTGGTTCACGCCCAGCCGCTCCGCCACGCGCTTCGTGCATTCCTCCTTCTCCAGCCGGTTGCTCGTCTTCTGGAGAATGCGCAGGATTTCGTCCACGCTCCGGATGCGATCCTCGATCACGGTCGAGCCCGCGCGCTGCAGGCTGTGCTCGACGGCAAAGTCCAGCAGGCTCGGCGCCCTTTCTTGAAGATGCGCAAACACCTCCGCGCCCTGGTTCCGGATGAACGTGTCCGGATCGTCGCCGGACGGCAGCGAGATCACTTTCACGCCGAGTCCGCTGTCCACGAACAAATCCAGCGTCCGCAGCGCCGCCCGCACGCCCGCCTCGTCCGGATCGAACAGCAGCACCGCCTTCGTCACATAGCGCCGGATGATCCGGATGTGGTCCGGCGTCAGCGCCGTGCCGAGCGTTGCCACCACGTTCGTGATCCCCGCCTGGTGCAGCGCGATCGCGTCGAAATAGCCCTCGACGATGATCAGCGTTTCCGTCTTGCCGGCCGCCTCGCGCGCCTTCTCCAATAAATATAGCGCGCGGCTCTTGTTGAAGAGCGGCGTCTCCGGCGAGTTGAGATACTTGGGCATCCCCTCGCCCAGGATGCGGCCGCCGAAGCCGATCACTTTTTTACGCAGATCGCGGATGGGAAACATCACACGCGCGCGGAACTTGTCGTAGTAGCCCGAGGTATCCTTCGGATTGCGTCCGCTGCCTTCCTTCGTCGTAATCAATCCGGCCGCCAGCAGATCCGGCAGCGTATAGCCGGCCTTCAGGAGGTGTTTCAGCAGGCCATCCCAGCTCTCCGGCGCATAGCCGAAGCCGAACGTCTCCAGCGTGTCCTCGAACATGCCGCGCGCTTTCAGGTAGAGCCGCGCCTCCCGGCCGGCTTCCGCCTGCGTCAGATTGCGCGCGAACCAGGCTTGCGCCGCCTCGTTCAGCTTCTCCAGCTTCTCGCGGTTGCCCGTATCCTGCGACGGCCGCGCGCCCGGCGCGGCTTCCGGCACCGCAATGCCGGCCTTGCGGGCCAGTTCGCGGACGGTTTCGGGAAAGCTCGTCCCTTCCATCTTCATCACGAAGGTGAAGGCGTTGCCGCCCGTGCCGCAGCCGAAGCAATGGAAGATCTGCCGCGACGGGCTGACCATGAACGAGGGCGATTTTTCGGAGTGAAAGGGGCAGAGGCCTTTGAAGTTCTGGCCCGCCTTGGAGAGGGTCACGTAGCCGGAGACGACATCGAGGATATCGGTGCGATCTTTGACCTGTTCGATGATCTCTTGGGGAATGAGACCGAGGCTCACGCGGTTACACTCCTGTGCCCTGCAGGACATCACAAACGAGCCGCACCGACGGCTGTTTCGGACATCCATCCCGCTGCCGTGAACCGAGTTCAAACAACACGGAAAGGCTTGAAATTTTTCGATTTATTGACTGTGCAATCTAACAGACGGCAAAAGACGAAGTCAATGGAGGGAAAGGCGCAAAAACCGTGGAAGCAGACACGGTTAAAGAATGCCCCTCCGCCCCCCGGCCTATGCGTTTCTCTATATGAGGTTCGGTGCTATAGTGGGCGGCATGACGCCCATTTCCCTCGAGGACAGCGGGATGTTCAAGCACCGCGTGGACATGCTGCGGAACATCGCCCTCTACCATCACGAGGCCATCAACGGCCGCGGCTATCCCAGGGGACTCAAGGGCGACGAGATTCCGATCGAAGCGCGGATCGTCTCCGTGGCCGACATGTTCGGCGCGCTCACCAGCAAACGCCCCTACAGGAAGGCCTGGACGAACGACGAAGCCTTTGCCACGCTGCGGAAGATGGCCGGCACGCAGGTGGACCAGGACTGCGTCGAGGCGCTGATCACATGCCGGGGCGAGATCGAGCAGATTCAGACGAAGCCCGAGGAAGATCCCTGCGGCTGATCCTTCGCCAGGCGCACGAATGATGGGACTCTCGCATACGCTCGCCAAGCAGCTTCGCCAACCCAGCGGGTGGCTGGGCCGGTTAATCGGATTCGCCTTGCGCATCAACCGCGAAGGCATCGACTGGACGATCCGCCTGCTGGAGATTCGGCCAACCGACCACGTGCTGGAGGTCGGCTTTGGGTCGGGCTATGGGATTCAGAACGCAGCCGCGCTGGCGTTCCGAGGGCGGGTGGCCGGCATAGACTTTTCCGAGACGATGGTCCGGCAGGCGCGGGCGCGCAATGCCTATGTCCGCGCGGGAGGCCGGGTGGACCTGACGCACGGCGAGGCCTCGGCGCTGCCCTACCCCGATAACTCGTTCGACAAGGTCTTTGCGACCAACGTCGTCTATTTCTGGCAGGACCAGGCGGCCAATCTAAAAGAATTGCGGCGAGTGATGAAGCCCGGCGGGCGGCTGGCCCTCTATGTCATCGCCAAGGAGGAACTGGCCGAGATGAAAATCACCCGGACCGGCGTCTACACCCTCTACACGGGCGACGAACTGGTCCGGCTGCTTGCGCAGGCGGGATTTCATAACGCGCGGTTCGAAACGAAATCGGAACGGTTCCGGACAGGGGTCTGCGCCCTGGCGGAGAAATGAGTGCTTAACTGTTCGAGTAGTCCGATTCCATCGGCGGGATGTTGTACAGAAGCTCGAGGTCGAATTCCTCGACCAGCTCGTTCACGGCCGAGGCGCCTTGATCAGAACGCACTTCGTTGATCACCAGCTCGATGGCCATGGCGGCGTGCTGGCCGTACTGCTCGATCGCGGACTCGATGCGCTTCTTGGCTTCTTCCATCTTCATGTCAGGTCTCCCGGCCAACTGCCGCCCCCATTGTAGCCGAACCGAAGTCAAAAGGCTCTGCCACCTTTTGCTTTCCCCGCGGGCATGGGATAATGACCGTCACGATGGCCGCCAGCGCGCAATTCCCCAACGAGCAGACCGTCGAAGGCGCATTCGCGCGCCAGGCGGACGCCTTTCGCAACTGGGTCACCGAAGACGGTTCTTCGAGCTACCCGGCCGCCAAAGGCCGCTACCATCTATATGTGTCCTGGGCCTGCCCCTGGGCGCACCGCACGATCATCGTGCGGAAGCTGAAGAAGCTGGAAGACGTCATCGGCATGACCGTGGTGGACCCCATCCGGGACGACAAGGGATGGGCCTTCCGCGAAGGGCCTGGCCACTCGCTTGACCCCGTCAACGGCTTTCAATATCTCAGCCAGGCCTACCGGGCGACCGATCCGGCCTATCGGGGACGGGTCACGGTGCCCGTCCTCTGGGATACCGCGACCAAACGCATCGTCAGCAATTCCGACGATGACCTGATGCGCATGTTCAACAGCGCCTTCAACCGGATCACCGGCAGCACACTCGATCTCTGTCCCGAGGCGCTGCGGAAGGACATCGACGAGCTGAACGCCTTCATCTACGAGAACGTGAACGACGGCGTCTACCGCGCCGGCTTCGCCACCTCACAGCGGGTCTACGAGAAGGCCGTGCGCCGCCTCTTCGACGCGCTCGACCAGCTGGAGGCGCGCCTTGCCTCGCAGCGCTATCTGTTCGGCAATCAGTTCGTCGAGACGGACTGGCGGCTCTTCGTCACCCTCGTCCGGTTCGACACGGTCTACCACGGGCATTTCAAATGCAACCTCCGGCGGATCGCGGACTATCCCAACCTGTTCGGCTATCTCAAGGACCTGTACCAGACCGACGGCATCGCCGAGACGGTCAATTTCGACCACATCAAACGGCACTATTATTTCACCCACGACGACATCAATCCCACCCGCATCGTGCCGCTTGGCCCCGACCAGGACCTCGCCGCCCCGCACAACCGGACCCGTTGAACACCTATTTTCACGACTGATGTTTGGTGCTATAGTGCCCGGCACACCCACCAGTCACGGCAAGCTCTATGCCCATTGACGGGACCGCACAACCAGGCCGACGGCAGTATCCACGGAAGAAGATGTTCACCTATTGCCGCGTGGTCTGGTCCAGCCCGCAGGCGTCCTACCAGGTTCCCGGCATGACCGTGGACGTTTCCAAAAATGGCCTCGCCGTGCTGCTCCGCAGTCCCGCTCAACCGATCTGGATGGAAGCCACGATCCACCTCTTGAAGGATCTTGAGCTCCGGGCCGCGCCGGTGCACAAGCAGGCATGGACGAAGCGGGTGGACGGCGCCCAGGTCGGCTTCATGGTGAAGCAGGTCGTCAGCGGAGAACAGCAGTGGGAAGCCATGTGCAACGGGCACAACGGAGCGCATTGAACGAGCGTGGCGGTCGATCTTCCTTCTTTGTGAACCGTTCCTAAGATTTGGAGTCGGTGTCGAGATTCTCGCTTCCTCGCCTCTCGAAGCGACCCTTCCGGGCTCTGCCGAGCGGAACTCCTTCGGAAATTCCTTCGCGGACTCAGTCAGTTTCCGCTTTCCTTCTCGGCAGAGCCTCGGCGTGTCCCCGCTCCTTCGGCAAAGTCGCTCGACCTCGCCACCCACTTTATAGAGAGTACGGGAAAAGGCGCCCTCATGCCGACGCCGGAGAGTTCGCCCTTCGTCAGCGCTGTCCTTCCCAAAGTGCGCCCTCTACCCCAACGACTGCAGCAGCGCGCGCATTTCCGGAATCAGATCCACCCCGCCATTCGAACGGCCTGAAGATGCCGCATCAATCCCCGCTTTCAGCACCGGTTTCGCCTCGTCCTTCCGTCCCAGCTTGGCCAGCGCGCGGCCAAGGGCCAGATGCGAGGCGACGTGCACCGGATCGAGCTGCACGGCCACGCTCAGATGCTCGACGGCCTCTTCCAGGCTGCCGCCTTCCTGAAGAATCTTGTTCCCCAGACCATAGCGGCCCAGAAACCCCTTCGGGTTCTTCACAACCATCTGCCGGAATGCATCAAGATCCATCACGCCTTCTAGATGAACCCGCCGTTCACCCGGATGTTCTGGCCGGTGATCCAGCGCGCGTCGTCGGTGACCAGGAAGGTCACGACGTCGGCGATGTCGGTGGGCTCGCCCAGGCGGCCGAGCGCGGCCATCCGCGAGAATTCCTGCTTGTGGGCTTCGGTCTTGCCCTCGCCGAACAGTTCCGTGTCGGTCGGCCCCGGCGACACCGTATTGACCGTGATGCCGCGCCGGCCGAGCTCATGCGCAAGGTGCCGCGTCATCTGTTCCACCGCCCCCTTCGTCGCGGCATAGGCCACGTAGGTCGAGAGCATCAATCCCGTGACCGACGAGGACACGTTGACGATCCGTCCGTCGTCCGGCATGCACCGCGCCGCCTGCTTGCAGGCGAGAAAGACGCCTTTGACGTTGGTCGCCAGGATGCGGTCGAACTCCGCTTCGGTGATTTCCGCGACCATCTTGTAGAGCGGGATGCCGGCATTGTTGATGAGGATGTCCACCTTGCCTAACTGCTCGACACTTTCATCGAACAGGCGCTGGACGTCCTCCGCCTTACCGACGTCGGCCTGGATCGCCACCGCCTTGCCGCCGCTTCCTTCAATACGACTCACGACGGCCTTGGCCTTGGCCGCGCTGTCCACGTAATTCACCACCACGTTCGCGCCGTCGCGCGCAAGGCGTTCGGCAATGGCCGCCCCGATGCCACGCGATGCCCCCGTGACAATCGCCACTTTTCCTTTCAGTCGTTGCCCGCTCATAACGCTCCTTTCGGCTTGACGATTGACGTGCAGAAGCGGCAGGTGGCTTTCACGATTTCCTTATACCACACCGGGCTCGATCTGGCACTCGCCCCCTCTCCTCAGCTACACTTCGGACCTGAACGGGAGAGTCCATGAAGGAAGACAAGACGATCAACTACTACGCGGTGCTCGAGCTCACGCCCGCCGCCACGGCCGCGGACATCAAGAAGGCCTGGCATGAGCAAATGCAGGTCTGGCATCCGGACCGCTTCAGCCATTCGTCGGCCCTGCACCGGAAAGCGGAGACCCGCACGAAGCTGATCAACCAGGCCTATCAAACGCTCAGCGACCCGGACTCACGCGCGCGCTACGACGCCCGCACACCGACCGCGCCCGCGCCAACACATTCACCGGCGCGTCCCCGCCCCAGCGCAACTCCACCCTCGCAGACCACTCCGCCGCCGCGCCCCCAGCCGCCCCCACGATCACGCCAGGGCACGCGCGGGCCGCAGACCCCCGTGACCATTTCGCGGGTAGGACACCCGGTCGTGATGGTGCCGGCCTGCCACCTGCTCGTGGACAGCAAGGAACATCTCCCCTACACCTTTCAGGGGTTCAACCGGATCGACGGAACCACGTCGAAAACACTGCCGGCGGGCGACTACGTCATCGAGGAGGCGCCGGACATCTTCTGCGTGCTGCGGAAGCGGGCGGAGGAGGTCATGACAGCTTTCTCGAACCCCTCCGACAATCTTCCGAAGTTTCTGGGCGAACTGGAACCGCTCCGTCCCTACCCGCACCGGTTCCTGGTGATCGAGGGCACGCTGCCGCACATCAAGTCCGGCGGGCTGCTGGGCCAGTATCAGAAAAACGGGTTGATGGATTTCCTGGACGGCATCACGGCCCGCTACGGCATCCAGATCATGTATGCGGACAGCCGGGAAGAGGCGGAAGAGCGCGTGGCCAACCTGGCGGCCATGCACTACGCCTACTACTTTGCGGAAAAGCAGGGCATGGGACGGTGCCTGAAAGAGGAAGATTTATAACTCAGGGCGGGGTGGCGTGTCCTGTCGCTTCCCGCCTCTCGGAACGGCCCTTTCGGACTTTGCCGGGCGGAACGCCTTCTGGAATTCCCTCGGCCGCGGTCGGTGACCGCGGTACCTTGGTCAGTTCCAGCTTTCCACCCCGGCAAAGTCTCGATGGGCGCCCCGTTCCTCCGGCGAATTGCGCTCCACGGCACGCCACCCCGCCCCGGCAGCCCCCTACCTTATATAAAAGTAAAGGCGACGAGTCGCTAGCAAACTCGTCGCCTTTAACGCTTCGCCACGTTCAGTGGGGTAATTCCGACAGCGACTGTCCTACAAACTTTGCCAGCTGGACTTACTACTAGTGCCCTTCAAAATGGGGTCAGTCCAAAGGCTTCATGAAGGTAGGGGGCGTCCTCCCATATCATGTTGGCTGGCCTCCAGCTATACGCCCTCAACAAACTCTCTTACCTTGTCATCAAGGCCTTTAGTATCTTTGGTGCGAATTGGTTCGTCTTCTGATCGATAAACTCTCGCAGGCTTGTGACTGGAGCCGCATCGACAATCACCACGCGTCCTTTATTGTGACTATCTTCTGCCACTCTAAAGACAGATTGCTCAACAACTAAAGCTGCGAGGCGGTACTGAGCCGTGCGATCTTCGTCGACCTTCTTGTTATACTCATCCTGATTGGCGCCAAATACCACACGGTTAAGCTGGTGATTGCTGTTAATATAAATAATTCCATCGACCAAATCAGAACACTTCTCATTAGCAAGATCTCTATATTTTACGTCTCTAATTATGCCAGCACTTTCCTCTGGCTGAGCCAACGCAATTCTTCCCTCTGCTACAACTAAGGAGCCATCGGGCTTTTTGGTTGCTGCAGAAAGGCTTGCTGACTGACCCCAACCAGTACCTCCCCACGGTATCAATATCCGTCCAATATTAATATTGGGTAGAAGGTGCGACTTTTCGAATTTTACAACAAGTTCATTCGTTCGTTTGCCATTGTGGTGGAGTCCAATTGCGCCATGTGATTTTTCAATTTCTATCTTGATATTGCGTCCCAGCGGTATGACATCTGCGTTTATCCAGAGAGCGGCATTATTTGTACGACTTGGTTGTCCGTGTGATTCTTTGGGCCTGAATTCCATTGTCTCGGGCGGCGTAATCACAACGCCGGACGTGACATCAAGAACGTCCAGATGACCTTCCAAGGTGCCATCAGCTCCATCCGCCAAAGCCGTTATCCTACCCGTTTCATGAAGAGAATCACTGTTCAGCGATACGCTGTATACCAACCAATCGCCGCGCTCTCTTCCGGCACCAATTTGTACCGACAGTGGCTTAATCACTATTTTGGGATTTGCTGTATCAAGAACTATGTTCCCCGATTTAACATCGGCCATTTGTTTTCGCAAGAAGATGGATACAACTTTCATTTTACCGACAACAAGTTTGACCGCTGGAGGCACAAATTGGATATCCTTCTCCGGATCAATCTTGACCGGCTCATCTGGACCAGCACCTTCTCCTTCGCCAATCAAGTCCTTAAGAAGCTTATTTATCTCCTTGATCGCTTCATTCAGCCTTTGTCGCGCTTCTTTTGAAAGATTTTCTGACGCAGATCTATTATATCGTTCCTCTTCCCTTCGGTAGACCGGCTCAAGATACTTTGCCATTTCCTTAAAAAGAAGCCTGCTGAACTCGTGTTTTGGATCAAAACCATCTCGGCTTGGAGTTAGAGGTGAATCCTTCCCATTGTTAAGATACCATGCGAGTACATCTCTTATATTATCGATCCGAATTATTCCGAAAATGTTCCTCAAGTACGGCGCATCTTCAAATTGTGGCAGAAAAGTAAGATCGAGAATGGCGTCCTTATCATCTACAATTAATAGACCATTTGCTCGTTGATCACGCGCCTCTTTGCCTGGTAAGCCTTCCTTCAAAGTAGCCCTTGCAACTATTCCTCTTATCTGCAGAGGCTTCAATGATGCACCGGGTACAGGATCGCTAATAGTAAAAGAGAATTTCTCAATGACATCACCGATCGGAAAATCGTAATCCAACCTATCTTCAAAGTGCTTACTGCCCGCACGATATCGAATAACCTTAATATTTGTATTTGGATCAGCATTGATCAAGCGCAACATATAAAATTGGGTCAATAGTGGCACTATGGTTCCCTCATCCGGAATCGGGCAGTCTTCGTGCAGCGTAAATCGTACACAAGACCCATTTGTTCCTGGAATTAAATGCAGATCCTTTAACTCAGAGTTTTTAGGTTTCTCGTTTGCAGTTAACGTTGCCTTGGGTTGCTTATCGGTTTGTGGATCGAAAGATAGGTCTAGCTTGCTTAGTACACCGTCCTTGCAAGAAAAAAACATACCGCCCTTATGACCTAGAAGCACATCACTTACTCCGCGACCGAAAAGACTGCGACCAGGACGGCCCTTTGAAACTCCAGACTTGTCCGCTGCAAATTCCTTGAAAGCACCCTTCAGTTCTTCCGGACTCATGCCCTCAGCGTGGTCAACAATCTCACAAGTCCGCGGAGGCAATTTATAGCCTTTAGCTGTGTAAAGATGTATTTCGATGTCGCGCTTAAATCCAGCTCGTTCCAATTCCAATTTGGCTTGTGACATATCAAATTGCTGGCCTTTACTTAAAGAAAAGGCCTTTTCCAACAGACCAGAAGCATCTGACAGCTTTAATTGTCTCTTATATGAGGTATCGGAGTTTGTAATAGGCTCGGTGACTGACTTCGCGAAGCTCTTCACAACGGACGTATAGAACTGTCTTGCCCATTCTCGACTTGCTAGCTCTATCACAAACTGTTCAGACTTCATGGCCACCTCCCTCGTCTCGCAGCGCTACCGATTCAAGTATTTGTGAAAACGTTCCTTCACTGTTGCAAGGAATTCCATCGTTTTGTCATCCCCTAACTCTCTGGCAGCGTCAACAAGGTCCTTGAGCTTTCGCCTTTTCTCTTCAGAGGGAGTGTGATCATAAACACCCAGAAGCCCGATTAAATCTATAGCCTCCGATGTATCTAGCTTTCCTTCTTTATAGAGATGGGACAAATGCGACTTGTGGATTTGAGCGACTAAATCATCGGGGAAAACACTCCTGCGCCTAATGCTTCTCCCTAATTCGGCACGAGCCGAACTTCCTCCGGTTCGAGCGGGCGATGATTCTCCTTCAAACCGCGGGCTTCCGAATTTGTTTACTAATGAGGTAGCTTCCTGAATTCCGCGTTGGTTCAGGAATACTCCCTTTGCCGAAACTGATGTGGCTAGGTTTCTATATTTGGGACGCATCTGAAGAACTGAACGACTAATCCGTGTGATGTCAGGAAACTCTGACCAGCCTACCATCGCGAATTTGGTTGGAAACATGCGCAGAGCGGCAACAGCAAGATTTTCCAATGTTGGAGTGATTTGCCACTCTCTAAGCCAAAACACACAATAAGCCGTTAGAGAGGTTAGAGCTAATGAATCGTACGCTGATTCCTCAAATGCACAAATTTTAAGAAGATCGCGCCTGTCACGCGGATGAATTTCAATGCTCACAGTTAGGCTCTCGAATCCAAAATATATCTCGCCTTATTCATGTTCCGTATCCTGTTACTCTTCATTGAACGACGTGCCTTGCTTTTTAGAAAACCAGGTTCGTTCTATTTTCTGGGATACAGGCACATTCGAAGCGATAGCGGGAAACTTGGGTCGATCGTTAACGATTTTGTGTGATGACAGAACGGCCTCCAGCCACTCCTTCTTTGTCGTTCGCCTACTAAACTTGTGAGTCCGCCCGTTCCTATATAGCCAGAGAGGTTCATCTGCTGCCAGTCCAAAGCGAGGCTGCAGATTCCCTACCTCCTTCAGAGTGAGCAAAAAGACTTGAGCATTGATTCCGAACTTGGAAAGTGGTGGCCTAGATGCTACTTTTTGAATCATGCCCTCGAATGCCTTGCGATTCTGAATATCTTCACAGATAAGGTACACGTTCAACGAAAGCAGGTGATGTCGCTTAGACTGGCTTGTAACAGCTGGGGGAACTACGGGAGCTACAGCAAGGATTCCTCGAAATATCGGCATACTTTCGGACATTAAATTCTCGAGTTCTTTTATGAGAGTTTTAGGGTATTTGGTAAGTCTGAGTCGTAGTATTTGATCGTGAAGAGCTTTCCGTTTCCCATCAAGTGTTTTCAATTGCTCGGAACGGAGAGCCCACTCCTGGCCCACAAACTGTTTGACCACTGTTTGGTACATCTCTATGAACTTTGGGTTTAACTCAAATCCTAGAAAACCCCGCCGCATTTGTTCAGCGAGGGCCAATACAATTCCAGATCCTGCAAATGGATCAAAAACTATATGGTCCGGCTTGGGGTCCGTCGTAAGAAGCAATACACGCTCTACAAGAGAAACTGGAAACGGGCAAGCATGGCGTAACCCGTTAGAACTCCAGCTACCTTGCACGGGTATTGGCAACGTCCAGATATTTGAAGGAACCTTGCCTTTCGGGTTGTAACGTTCAGGATACTTTACCCACCATTCCTTGAGCTCAATTTCTTTAAGGCGATCGATCTCGTACTTAAAATCCTTGCCCTTTGAAAAGCACAAAATATATTCAAACTGATTCCTCATTTGTCCCGCTCGGGACCAAGGCAGTGTTTTTCCTTTGTCCCAAATGACGACATCCTGTAATTTCCAACCTGTCTCTCGCTGAAGTCGATCCGAGAACTCAAACGGCAGTAAATTGAGTCTTCCTTTTGCCTTAAATGTATCTAGTACTACCCAAAGAGATCCAGAATCACGCGTTGCTCGATGGACATGGTGAAAGATAGCAATCAGATCTTCCATATACTGATCATAGTTTTGGTCCCATCCAATTTGCCCAGGGACACCATAATCTTTCATGGTCCAGTAGGGCGGCGATGTTAGCGTGACCGCAATACTTCGATCCAGCAATCTTGACGCAAGAGCACGAGCATCCCCCTTATATATTCGATCAAACGCCAGCAACTTCTCTGATTGGTTCGCTGTTATAGCCATACTATTTTCTGCTCAGATTCGAGTGCCTTAAACTCTGGATCACCCGTGTAAATCTCGATCTTCTTCTGCTTGGCAAGTGCTGCTGCAAAGCAGTCTGCAAGGGACATTTTCTTCGTTGCCTTGATTCCACCTGCGATTTCGGCTAGTTCCTGATCAACGGAGACTATATCGATCGGTAAGCCGAGCAGTTTGGCTCGTGTCTTTGGCCATTGTTCCGCCCCAACCTTTCGCTCGACCATGTAACGGACCTCAGCCCAGTTGGGCGCAGCGATCAGCAACTGCTTATCGGACTCAGCAGCCTTTTCGAAGAGCGCAACGACCTTTTCGTGCCCTCGCTCTTGAAATAGAAACGCCAGCACGGCGTAGCTGTCGAGCACCGCACCCTTCACTTAGCCTCCTCACGCTTCTTATCCTTCGCCCGCTCTTCCAGTAATTCCTCAGTGACTGACGTGTCGCTCTTGAGCATGCCGCACACGCTCCGGATGTACTCCTTGGTCACCGGCTGGAACAGGATTTCGTTTCCCCGTTCGACGAAGCACACCTTGGTGCCCGGCTTAATGCCAAGCTTCCGGCGAAGCTTCGCCGGAACGACCAATTGTCCTTTGGTTGTGACATACGACGTCTCCATAGCTGGTTCACCTCCTACAAATTAGTTTGTATCTTACATACATACTAAAGGTAAGTCAAGACTAAAATGGCGGATTATTTGACAAGTCTAGAGGATTAGCGGTTGAGGAGGCCTGCGATGGCCGAGGGCGAACTCTAGAGGGGTTGCCTGCGGAACTTGGCGAAGCGTTAAAGGCGACGAGTTTGCTAGCGACTCGTCGCCTTTCACTTTTTTATTAGCTTAAGGCGGCCGCGCTGGGGTGGCGTGTCCTGAGCGGAATCAGCCGGAGGAACGGGGTGCCCCTCGAGACTTTGCCGGGAAGGAAAGCGGAAACTGACTGAGTCCGCGAAGGAATTTCCGAAGGCTTCCGCCCGGCAAAGTCCGAAAGGGCCGTTCCGGGAGGCGCTGAAGCAAAAGGGCATGCCGCCCCTGCTTCCGAGGCTATCCGATTTCCAGCGAGGTGATCTTGCCGGCTTTGAGCCCAAAGAGGAATTGCACCTCGATCGGGCTGCCCGGGAAGTTGCCGGTCAGCCTCACGGTCACGTCCACCTTCCCGCCCTTCTTCTTCACCGCGACCGGCTCGACCGTGTGGTCGTATTTCCTGTGGGTCTCCACCGTCCAGGCCTTGATCGCCGCACGGCCTGTCCGGCTGCGGCCTTCATCCCGGACCGTGGCATTCGGAGCAAAGCATTGGGCGAGGGCGTCCGGATTCCCTCCGTTCTCGGCAGCCAGGTAGGCCGCGATGGGTTTCGGCAGCTCGACGGCCATCGGTTACAGCCCGTGCGTCATGCGCCCGATCGGGCCGTCGTAGCGGTTGGTGGATTTGAAGAGTTCGTATCGCCCGTCCTTCGCGTACAGGGCCACGCGCGTCCGGAGCGTCTGCATCTCCATCGCCGTCATCGGCGTGAAGCGCCGGACGATCGCGAGGTTCTGCTTCAGCACCGCCTGCGAATCGATCCCGCTCACCACCGTCGCCACCGGCAGGCTCAGCACGTAGCGCAGGGCTTCCTCCACCGTGACGATGCCCTGCTTGATGGGCTCCGCGTTTCCGCTCAGGCTCTTCATCGCCAGCGGCGCGATGCCGCGCTGGTTCACCACCGGCAGCACTTCCTGCTCGAAACTCCGATAGGTCCCGTCGAAGACGTTCAGCGGCATCTGGCAGGTATCGAAGGGAAAGCCGTGCGAGAGCATCTCGAGGTGCAGCCGGGGGTGCTTGTGGCCGGTGAAGCCGATGAACCGCACCTTGCCCTGCTTCTTCGCTTCGAGCAGCGCGTCGGCGGCCCCGCCCGGCATGAAGTGCTTTTTCGGGTCGTCGTCCCAGACGACTTCGTGGATCTGCCAGAGATCCAGATAGTCCGTCTTCAGGCGGCGAAGGGATTCGTCCAGTTGCTGAAGAGCGACTTTCTTGTCGCGTCCGTGCGAGCAGACCTTGGTCATGAGGAAGACTTGCGAGCGCCGGCCCTGGAGCGCCTTGCCCATCAATTGCTCGGACCGTCCGCCGTTGTACTCCCAGGCGTTGTCCAAGAACGTCACGCCCGCCTCGATGGCTTCATGCAACACCCGGATGGCGTCCTCGTCCGATCTCATGCCGCCCCAGTGGGCGCCGCCGAAACAGAGCGCCGACACCTCCACGCCGGTCCTGCCCAGCTTGCGCCTGGGGATGTCCCCGGTCGCCGTGCCCGCTCCCGCGGTCCGTTCCGTGGTCTCGACCGCCTGCGCCAGCCCGCGCGGGCCGCACAGTGCCGCGCCTGATCCGATCAAGCCGAGCAATCCGATCCGGCCGAGCGTCTTCAATAACTGCCGGCGATCGAGCTGTGTTGACCAGAACTGTGCGGGATGCTCTTCAGGCTTCATGGGCATGACAAATTGTCGCTCACTGGCCCGGCGCGGTCAAGACGATCTGAGGCTGGAGGCGGACTTCGCTGGAGGAGGGGTCAAAGAAGCGGGCAATGTTTCGAGGGCAAGAGCTGCCGGAGTAGCCCACTGAACTTGGCGAAGCGTTAACGGTGACAGACTTTCAAGCGGTCTGTCACCGTTCCATTTTTATAAGCGGAAATGGCTGTGTGAGGTCAACGCATCATGCCGACGCCGGAGCAGTTCGCCCTTCGTCAGCCGCCCTTCGGGAGGCGTTGGAGCGAAGGGGCATGCCACCCCCTGCTCCCCCGTCTACCTGCAGCCTTTATAGCTTTGGCGCTGCCGCCCCTGCATCTTTCGGATGGATGACCCTGGCGCGGTGGTCCTTCTTATGGCAGGTGCCGTCCTCAACCGTGTAGACCTTGCTCAAATTTTCCTTGATGTGCTTCTCGACCTGCTCGCAGAGATCCTGGGAGGTGACGCCGAGGCAGTGAAAGCAGCAGGGCCGAGGGTCCGCTTTCAGCGCCCGCTCGATGTTCGCAATGATGTCGTGGATGCTTGTCATGTACCGTGTCTCAGCATGGCAGATTTATCGACCAGAACAGGCGTCGGGACCTTCCCCATCCCTCAATCTTTCACAGCCCCAGATCGGACAGCCCGGGATGGTCGTCCGGCCGCCGCCCCAGCGGCCAGCGGTACTTGCGGTCGGCCTCCTTGATCGGCAGGTCGTTGATGCTGGCAATGCGCCGTTGCATGAGGCCCTGCCCCGTAAATTCCCAATTCTCGTTGCCGTAGGAACGGAACCAGTTGCCCGCGTCGTCATGCCACTCGTAGGCAAACCGGACGGCGATCCGGTTGTCATGGAAGGCCCAGAGTTCCTTGATCAGGCGGTAGTCGAGCTCCTTCGCCCATTTGCGCTCCAGGAACTGCACGATCGCCTCGCGCCCGGAAAGAAACTCGGCCCGGTTGCGCCACGTGCTGTCCACGGTGTAGGCCAGCGACACCTTGTTCGGGTCGCGCGTATTCCATCCGTCTTCGGCCATGCGCACCTTCTGCGCGGCCGTGTCGCGGGTGAAGGGAGGCAAGGGAGGCCGGCTATTCTCGCTCATGGTTGCCCCTGTGGGAGTGCATCGCGCTCAATTACCCCGGCGGCCAGTGCATGGGGCGGCCGCCCAGGACGTGCAGATGCAGATGGAAAACCGTCTGCCCGCCGTTTTTGCCTGTGTTCACGACAAACCGGTAGCCGCCCTCCGCGATGCCCTTCTGCTTCGCGATCTTGCTGCCGGTCAACATGAGATGTCCCAGCAGGCTTGCGTCGGTCTCGTTCAACTCGGCAATGGAAGCCGCGTGTCTGCGTGGGATGACCAGCACATGGGTCGGGGCCTGCGGATTCACGTCGTCGAAGGCGACGCACGTGTCGTCCTCGTGGACGATCCTGGAGGGGATTTTCTTCTCGGCGATCTTGCAAAAGATGCAGTCGCTCATTTCTTTTTGCCTTTTTTCGGCGCGTCTGCCTTCGCACTCCCATTCGCTTTCGCCTTGGCCTTCAGGCCGGACGTGCCGAAGCGGTTCGCCAGCTCTTTATAGACTTCCTCCGGCTTGATGTCGGCGTAGCCGAGGGCCACGAGCGTATGGAACAGCAGGTCGGCCGTCTCGTAGATGATCTCGTTCTTCTTGCCGCCCTTGGCGGCCAGCGCGACCTCGCCCGCCTCCTCCACGACTTTCTTGAGCACCTTGTCCACGCCGCCCGCGAGCAGTTTCGAGGTGTAGGACTCGGCCGAGGGATGGGCCTTGCGGTCCTCGATCGTCTGGTAGAGCTTGTCGAGGATGCCGCCGCCGAAGCCGTCCGTGGTCTTGATGCCGGTCACCGAGCCGTCTTCCTGCAGCCGCATGAAGAAGCAGGTCTTCTCGTTGGTGTGGCAGGTCGGGCCAAGCGGCTCGGCCTTGATCAGGATCGTGTCGCCGTCGCAGTCCACGAAGATGTCCTTCAGCATCAGCTTGTTGCCGGAGGTCTCGCCCTTCTCCCAGATCCGGTTGCGCCAGCGGCTCCAGAAGTGGACGGACTTCTTCTCCAGCGTCAACTGGATGGACTCCGGGTTCATATAGGCAAGCATGAGCAGGCTGCCGTCCCGCCAGTCCTGGATGACCGCCGGGATCAAGCCCTGCTTGTCGAATTTTAAATGACTCAAATCCATCATCGGACCGGAATCCCTTTCTGCTTCAGATAGGCCTTGGCTTCCGGAATCGTGTGTGTCCGGTAGTGAAAGATGGAGGCCGCCAGCACCGCGTCCGCCCCGCCCTTTGTAAATCCATCATACAGATGCTCGAGCGTGCCCACACCCCCCGAGGCGATCACCGGGATGGACACGGCGTCGGAGACCGCCGCCGTCAGCTCCAGGTCGTAGCCGTTCTGCCGGCCGTCCTGGTCCATGCTGGTGAGCAGAATCTCGCCCGCGCCGTAACTCTCCATCCTTTTTGCCCACTCGACCGCATCGATGCCGGCCGGCTTGCGCCCGCCATGCGTGAAAACTTCCCAACTGTGGGCAGACCCACAGTTGGGCCCTTGTTCATTCAACCGACGCTTCGCGTCGGGGGCGGAACCCGCCCGCCTTTTTGCGTCGATGGCCACCACGATGCACTGGGTGCCGAACCGCCCGGCTGCTTCCTTGACGAATTCGGGCCGCTCGACCGCCGCCGTGTTGATACTGACTTTGTCCGATCCGGCTGTCAATAAATTGCGAATGTCCTCGAGCGTGCGGACGCCGCCCCCGACCGTGAGCGGCATGAAGACCTGCTCGGCCGTTTTGGCGACCACGTCGAGGATCGTTTTGCGATTTTCGTGGGAGGCGGTGATGTCGAGGAAGCAGAGCTCGTCGGCGCCGTCGTTATCGTAGGCCTTGGCGATTTCGACCGGATCGCCTGCGTCGCGCAGGTTCACGAAGGACACACCCTTGACCACCCGGCCGTCCTTCACATCCAGGCACGGAATGATCCGCTTGGTCAGCATGGCCCTCCATCACGAGGCGGCGGCGATCGCCTGCGCCAGGTCGATTTTGCCTTCGTAGAGCGCCTTGCCCAAAATCACGCCTTCGACCTTCGGGCCCAGCGCCTTGATGGCTTTGATATCGTCCAGATTGGCAATCCCGCCTGAGGCGATGATCGGCACCGGCGACGCGTCCACGATCAGCTTCAATGACATGAGGTTTGGTCCCGCCATCATGCCGTCCTTCGCAATGTCGGTATACATCACGGCAGCCAGCGCCAGCCCGGACAGCGAGATGATGGCCTCGCGGGCCGTCACATTGGTGACCGTCTTCCAGCCGTCGGTGGCCACCAGGCCGTTCTTGGCGTCGATGGACACCACGACGCGCTCCGGGAAAATCTCGAGAATTTCCTCCACCACTTCGCGATGCCGTAGGGCCGTCGTGCCCATCACCACCCGTTTCGCGCCGGCGCCCAGGTACATCCGCACCGTATCCATCGACCGGATGCCGCCGCCGACCTGGATCGGAATGGACACGGCGTTGACGATCGCCTCGACGTGCGAGAGATTTTTAGGCTCGCCCTCGAAGGCGCCGTTCAGATCCACGACATGCAGCAGTTGCGCGCCCTGGTCCTGCCATTGCCTCGCCATGGCGGCCGGATCGTTCGAATAGACGGTGGCCTGGTGCATGTTGCCTTGCATGAGGCGCACGCACTGGCCGTCTTTGAGATCAATCGCGGGGATAATCAGCATAGGGTTTTGCGGAGGTTGAAAAAGGCCTCCAGCTTCGTTCTCGCGTCGCTCAAAGGCTCACCGTACAGAAAAGCGTACGCCCCGCCTTCTCGCTCGCTGCGGCCTTGCTGGACGACCTTTTTGGACCTCCTCACGGATTTCTGATTACAAGATCTACCGTTTTGCCTTGGCGCCGAATGGGAATCTGTCGGCCAGATTGGCCGTGCCGTACTCGACCAACTCGTCCGCCGTCACGAAGACGAAGCCCCGCTCGAAGGAGCCCTTGGCGTCTTCATTAAGCGGCTTCTGTTTCTCGTAGTAGTTGCCGACCCACAGGGTCGTGCCGTCGGCCGCGACCAGTTTGACCTCGAATCCGACTGCCGCCGTCTCGCCGCCCAGCTTGCTGCCCTTCCGCTCCTGATAGACGACCACGCGTCCGACGATCGCCGCATCCAGGGTCATTTTGGTCGCCACCTTCGCCGCGCGTTGTTCCAGGGAGACGTCGCCGGTTTCCGCCGCCAGCGTCTTGAGCGCAGCCAGGGCGTCGTCCGGCGAGAACACATTCAGCCCCTCCCAGTTCTTGAGCTTCCCGTAGAAGGAGCGCGTGACTTTTTCGGCCGCCGCGGACGGGACGGCCGCCACCTGGGTCGCGTGCCGTTCCCCGGACGGCGGCACCGCCACGGACATGTCCGAACGCCGGATGCCCTGCGGGGGCACCAGTTCGTCGTACGGACGCTGTTCCGTCACTTGCGGCGTCATCAGCGCGTCGAACGGCAGCACGACCACCGCCTTGACGCGATACTGGTCGATCTTCGGCGAGACCTCCGAGGTGACCTTGGGCGAAAAGGCGCAGGCGTTCAGCAGGCCGGCCGTGAGCAGCAGGCAGACAGCCGGAGTCCAGACCCGTCGCATGGTTAGCATGACCAGGCTCCAAAATTCTTGACGATGCGCAGGCCGGCCGCCTGGCTCTTCTCCGGATGAAATTGACAGGCGAAAATGTTGTCCCGCCACACGCTCGAAACGAACGGCAGGCCGTAGTCCGTCGTCGTCGCGACCACCGACTTGTCCTGCGGCTCGACATAATAGGAGTGGACGAAATAGACGTGCTCGCCCGACGCGATCCCCTTGAGCGGGGGCGCCTCGCGCGTCACGGTCACGCCGTTCCATCCCATGTGCGGCACCTTCAAGCGGCCGCCCCGTCCGTTGGCCTTCGGCGCGGAGCCGTTGCCGAACGGGAATTTCTTCACGCGCCCGGACAGCAGGCCCAGGCCCTTGTGGAGGCCGAACTCTTCGCTCTCCGTAAACAGCAGCTGCAGCCCCAGGCAGATGCCGAGGAACGGCTTGCCGGAGGCGATGGCCTTCCGGATCGGCTCGACCAGGCCGTATTGTTCCAGATTGGCCATGCAATCGGCAAATGCCCCGACGCCCGGCAGGACGACGTGGCTCGCGTCTGCGATGACGCGGGGATCGCGCGTGACGGCGGCCCGGTGCCCGACCGTTTCGAAGGCCTTCTGCACGCTCCGCAGATTCCCCATGCCGTAGTCGACTATTGCAATCATGGCCGCTCCGCGGCAGGCGCGAGGCTATGGGCTATGGGCAATAGGTCGGAGCTGTCTTGCAGTGTACCCATAGCCTATCGCCAATCGCCTATAGCCTTCCCTTGGTCGACAAGACTCCCTTGACCCGCCCGTCGAGCGAGGTGGCCTGGTCCAGCGCCCTCGCAAAGGCCTTGAACGTCGCCTCGATGATGTGGTGCGGGTTGCGCCCGTACAGCACGTTCACGTGCAGATTGAACGCCCCCCGCGCCACAAAGGCTTCGAAAAAGTCCTGGAACAGGTAGAGATCGAAATCCTTGATGCGCCGGTTCGGCAACTGGGCGTTATAGACGAGGTACGGCCGTCCGCTGAGGTCCACCGTGACCTGCGCCAGCGTTTCGTCCAGCGGCACCGAGGCGAACCCGAACCGCCGGATGCCCTTCTTGTCGCCCAGCGCCTGCTTGAGCGCGTCGCCCAGCACGATGCCGACGTCCTCGACCGTGTGGTGGTCGTCGATGTGCGTGTCGCCCTTCGCCTGGACGGCCAGGTCGAAGAATCCGTGCCGGCCCAGCAGATCCAGCATGTGGTCGAGGAACGGGATGGGCGTCTTGATGCTGGTCTTGCCGGAGCCGTCCAGCGACCAGTCGACCCGGATGTTCGTTTCCTTCGTCTTCCGCTTGATGGCCGCGCGGCGCGGCTGTGCCGATCGTGTTTTTTTCATCAGAACCTGCTCTCCAGCGATTTCGCGTGGGCGTCGAGCCCTTCCATGTTCGCGATACGGATCAGGTGGTCCTTGACCCGCGTCAGCTCCTCCTTGCTGTACGAAATCAGGTTGCTCTTCTTCACGTAATCGTCCACGGACAGGGGCGAGAAGAACCGCGCCGTCCCGCCCGTCGGCAGCACGTGGTTCGGCCCGGCCACGTAGTCGGCCACGGCCGGCGGCGTATGCCGCCCGAGGAAAATCGCGCCCGCGTGCCGGATTTTTTCCAGATAGTCGAACGGGCGCTCCACCGACAGCGTCAGGTGCTCCGGCGCGATCTCGTTGGAGACGCCGACCGCCTCGTCCATGCTCGCCACGACCAGCACCGACGCGTGGCGCGCCAGCGATTTGGAGACGATCGGCCCGCGCTTCAGCCGCTTGGCCTGCTCGTGGAGCTGCCGGACGACGTCGCGCGCGACCCGCTCCGAGACCGTCACGAGCCAGACTTGCGCCTCCTCGTCATGTTCCGCTTCGCAGAGCAGATCGGCCGCCACGTGGGCGGGATTCGCCTGCTCGTCGGCCACGACCAGCAGTTCGCTGGGGCCGGCCACCATGTCCAGCGCCACGGTGCCGTACAAGAGCCGCTTGGCCGTCGCGACAAAAATATTGCCCGGGCCGACGATGGCATCCACCCGCGTGATCGTCCTGGTGCCGTAGGCCATGGCGCCCACCGCCTGCACGCCGCCGATCCGGTAGACCTCGTCCACGCCGGCAATGTCGGCCGCCACGAGCAGATAGGGGCTGATCACGCCCTTGGGCGCGGGCGTGCACATGACCACCCGCTTGACCCCCGCCACCTTGGCCGGGATCGCGCACATGAGCACGGAGGAGGGATAGGCCGCCTTGCCGCCAGGCACGTAGAGCCCGACCGCGTCCATCGGCACGACCATCTGCCCCAGCGTGGCGCCACCGTCCTGGTACATCCAGGTCTGGGCCTTCTGCCGCTCGTGGAAGGCCATGACCCGCTGCGCCGCGAAGCGCAGGGCGTCGCCCTCCTCCTTGCGGATCTGGTAGTAGGCGTCCTTGATCTGCTGCGGGCTGACGCGGAACTGCGGCGGCTTGAGCGACACCCGGTCGAACTTTTTCGTGTAGCGCGAAATCGCCGCATCCCCGCCCCGCTCGACCGCCTTCAGGATGGTCCTGACGGTCGCCTCGACTTTTGCGCCCGCCTGCCCTCCCCGGCCGGCGATCTTCTTCAGCGCCGCCTTGAAGGCCTTGTCCGTGCTCGAGAAAATTTTGATCATCGTCTGCTCCGCTTCCTCGTCCGCTGCACCCGCCGCGTGGTCGTGCGGCGGCCGGCGCGACGCCCGTTCAATCGCGCCATCAGTTCGGAAATTTCGCCGTGCTTCATCTTGAGGCTGGCCCGGTTCACGATCAGCCGCGCGGTGGACTCGGCGATCACCTCGACCTCCTCCAGATCGTGCGCCTTGAGCGTACGCCCGGTGGAGACGAGGTCCACGATGCGATCGGCCAAATCCACCACCGGCGCGAGTTCAATGGAGCCGTAGAGCTTGATGATCTCGACCGGAATCCCCTTCTGGTTGTAATACCGTTCCGTGACGTTGGGATATTTCGTCGCCACGCGCAGCTTCGCGGACAGGCGCTCGCGCACCGCCGCTCCCTTCCTGGCGGCCACGGAGAGGCGACACCGGCCGAACTTGAGATCCATCGGCTCGTAGACATCGAGGTTTTGCTCCAGCAGCATGTCCTTGCCGACGACGCCGACGTCCGCCGCCCCATATTCGACATACGTGGGCACGTCGCTCGGCCGGATGATCATGAAGACCAGGTCCCTTTCCGGGCACTCGATGATCAGCCGCCGGCTCTCGGCCGACACGCTCCTGCCGGCATAGCCGGCCTTCCGGAACAGCTCGATGGCCGGCTCCAGCAATTTCCCCTTCGACAAGGCCACCGTGATCATGCCCGCCCCTTCGCTGTTTGGCCCGATTGACCGGGCTGGCTCGCGCCTGGCACCCGCCGGATGGCGGCGCCCAGGCCGTTGAGTTTCTCCTCGATCCGCTCGTAGCCGCGGTCCAGGTGATAGACCCGGGCAATCTCCGTCTCGCCTTCGGCCGCCAGGCCCGCGACGATCAGGCCGGCGCTGGCCCGCAGATCCGACGCCATGACGGGCGCGCCGCTGAGTGCGGACGTGCCGGTCACCACCGCGTGGCTGCCGTCCACCCTGATCTCCGCCCCCATGCGCTGCAGTTCCGGCACGTGGATGAACCGGCTTTCGAACACGGTCTCGGTGATCACGCTCGTGCCCTGCGTCACGCACATGAGCGCCATCATCTGCGCCTGCATGTCGGTCGCGAAGCCCGGATAGGGATAGGTCTTCACGTCCACGCTCTTGAGGCGCGTCGAGGCCTTGATCCGGATCGATTCCTTGCTCTCCGTCACCTCGGCGCCCGTTTCGCGCAGCTTGGCCGTCACCGCTTCCAGGTGCTGGGGCCGGCAGTCCTTCACGCAGACATCGCCGCCCGTGATCGCCCCGGCGGCCAGATAGGTGCCGGCTTCGATCCGGTCGGGGATGACTTCGTGATCGGCCCCGCGCAATTCCTTCACGCCCTCCATCGTGATCATGTCGGAGCCGGCGCCGGTGATCCGCGCGCCCCGTTTCACGAGGAACGCCGCGAGATCGACGATTTCGGGTTCCTTCGCCGCATTCTCGATCACGGTCGTGCCGTCGGCCAGGCAGGCCGCCATCATCAGATTCTCCGTCCCCGTGACCGTCGGGAAATCCAGGCAGATCCGCGCGCCCTTCAACCGCGGCGCCTTTGCCTTGATGTAGCCGTGCTCGACCGTGACGGTCGCGCCCATCTTTTCGAACCCCGCCAGGTGGAGATTCACCGGCCGGGATCCGATCGCGCAGCCGCCCGGCAGCGAGACCGTGGCCTCGCCCCATCGGGCGAGCAGCGGGCCTAATACCACCACCGAGGCGCGCATGGTCCGCACGAGATCGTACGGCGCCTCGGACGAGCGGAGCGCGTCCATCTTCATCGCCACGCGGTTCCCCTCGACCTTCACCGTCGCGCCGAGGATGCCCAGTAATTTGCCCATCGTGACCACGTCCACCACGCGTGGCACGTTCGTCACGGTGCACTCGCCGCCGCCCAGGATGACCGACGCCAGAATCGGCAGCGCGGCGTTCTTCGCCCCGCTGACCCTGATGTCGCCCTCCAGCCGCCGCCTGCCCGAAATAATGATTTTGTCCATGGCTTTCAGACCCGCTGCACGCAGACGACCCGGTCGATGCCGGCCTGATCCGAACGGATCTCCGCCGTCCCGTACCACCCCGTCGCCTCGATCAGCGCGCGCACTGATTCGGCCTGCCCCTGCCCGACTTCCATGATCAGCCAGCCGGTCGCGTTCAACAGACCGGCGGCCTCCCGCACAAGCCGGCGATACACCGCCAGGCCGTCCCTGCCACCGGCCAGCGCAATGCGCGGCTCGAACAGCCGGACCTCCGGCTGCAAGGCCTCCCATTCGCGCTCGGCGATGTAGGGCGGATTGGATACGAGAATATCCACCTGTCCGGACAGCCCGCGCGCCTCGAGCGGCTTCAGCAAATCGCCTTCCAGAAAGGTCACCCGCCCGGCGACGCCATGGCGTTCCGCGTTCCGGCGGGCCACGCGCAGGGCTCCCGCCGAACAGTCCGTCGCATAGAGCACCGCCAGCGGCAGCTGGCGCGCGAGCGACACGGCAATGCAGCCGGACCCGGTGCCGAGATCCACGATGACCGGCCGGCGTCCCGCCGCCGGCTGCCGGCAGGCGCAGCGGACGGCGGCGTCCACGAGCAGCTCCGTCTCGGGCCGCGGGATCAGCACGCCGGGCTCCACGTCAAATTCCAACCCGCAAAATTCCTGCGTGCCGAGCAGATACTGCAGCGGCTCGCGTCGCGCGCGGCGGGCCAGCAGCGACTCCGCGCGGCGCAGGCCCTCGCCCTCCACGCGCTGCGCGTCGTTCACGCGCAGGTCGAGCTGCGTGCGGCGCAACGCATGTTCGAGCAGCCAGGCCGTCTCCAGGCCGGCCTGCTCGATGCCGGCGCGCAGGAGCGTCACCGTGCCCCGGCGCGTCAGCTCGCCGATCGTCACGGCGGCGCCCGCGATCTGCCGGTCCATCACGCTCACAAGCCCTCCGCCGTCATCTGCTTCGTCTGCGCGTTCTTCAGTCCTTCGATCAGCTCGCCGATATCGCCGTCCAGCGCTTGCTCCAGTTTGTGCAGGGTCAGGCCGATCCGATGATCCGTCACGCGGTTCTGCGGAAAATTATAGGTCCGGACCTTCTCACTCCGGTCGCCGGTGCCGACCTGCGACTTCCGCTGCTGCGCGATGTCGGCATCCTGCCGCTCCCGCTCCGCCTCGACGATGCGCGTCCGCAGCGTCCGCATGGCCTTGGCGCGATTTTTCAACTGCGACCGCTCGTCCTGGCACGTCACGACCACGTTGGTCGGAATGTGCGTGATCCGCACGGCCGACTTGGTCGTATTGACGCTCTGCCCGCCGGCACCGGACGAACAGAAGGTGTCGATCCGCAGGTCGTTCGGATTGATGTTCACGTCCACTTCCTCCACTTCCGGCATCACCGCGACGGTGACGGTCGAGGTGTGGATGCGCCCGCTGGCTTCCGTGGCCGGCACCCGCTGGACACGATGGACGCCGCTCTCGAATTTGAACTGTCCGTAGGCGCCCTTGCCCTCGACCAGCAGCACGACGTTCTTGTATCCGCCGATGCCGGTTTCGTCCGCTTCCATCAATTCCGTCTTCAGCCGCTTCCGCTCCGCGTAGCGCATGTACATCCGCAGCAGATCGCCGGCAAAGAGAGCCGCCTCCTCGCCGCCCGCGCCGGCCCGGATTTCGACGAAGGTGTTCTTGTCGTCGCGCGGGTCCTTCGGGACGAGCAGCTCCATCGCCCGCTCTTCCATCTGACGCCGCTTGTCCTGCAGCGTGCGGACTTCTTCAGTCGCGAGTCCCTTCAGCCCGGCATCGGCGCCGGCGTCCTTCAGCATCTGCTCCGCATCGTTCAGATGCGCGAGCAGGGCCTGATATTCGGCAAACAGATGCGCGGTCTCCTCCAGGTCGCTGCGCTCCTTGTTGAGCTTGCGCACCTGATCGGGCTGGCTGAGGACGGACGGCTCCATGAGCTGATGGGTCAGCTCGTCGTAGCGCCGGGCCGTGGCCTCCCACTTGGCCAGCAGCAGCGCTTCCCTGGATTCTGCCGTGTTCGTTTCAGCCATCTTTTTTCCCGAAAATTCCCCAAAAAAACAGAGGGACCCTGCCCGTAAGCGAACTCGCGTCCCTCTTAATCTTGCGTGTTTCGTCCGCCTCCGTGATCCCGGCCCGAAAAAACAGAGGGACCCTGCCCCTCAACGAAGCAGGGTCCCTCTGGTGAATGCGCTAATGCGTCAGATTCGCGATCGGCGTCACCCTGTCTTCGTCTTCTTGGCGTACTTCTTTTTGAACCGCTCCACGCGCCCTTCCGTGTCCAGGATCTTCTGGGTCCCCGTGAAGAAGGGATGGCAATGGGAGCAAATGTCCACTTTGAGGTCGCCGACCGTCGAGCGCGTCTTGATCTTGGCCCCGCAGGCACAGCTGATGGTGGCTTCCCTGAACACCGGATGAATGCCCTTTTTCATGATCGTCCTCTCCCAGCCTTTCTATCTGTTCATTGACTGCAGGAATTCCTGGTTGTTCTTGGTGCCCGCGATCTTGTCGATGAGAAACTCCATCGCTTCCATCGTCCCGAGCGGGCTGAGCACCTTGCGCAACACCCACATCTTGTTGAGCCGGTCCTTGTCCACCAGCAACTCCTCCTTGCGGGTGCCGGACTGGCTGATGTCGATCGCCGGGAAAATCCGCTTGTCGGCCAGCCGGCGGTCCAGATGGACTTCCATGTTGCCGGTGCCCTTGAATTCCTCGAAGATCACGTCGTCCATGCGGCTGCCTGTGTCCACCAGAGCCGTGGCCATGATCGTCAAACTTCCGCCGTTCTCGATGTTGCGGGCGGCGCCGAAGAACCGCTTCGGCCGCTGGAGCGCGTTGGAGTCCAGACCGCCGGAGAGCACCTTGCCGCTCGGGGGCGCAATCGTATTATACGCCCGCGCCAGCCTGGTGATGCTGTCCAGCAGGATGACGACGTCCCGCTTGTGCTCGACGAGGCGCTTGGCCTTTTCCAGGACCATCTCGGCCACCTGCGCGTGGCGCTGGGCCGGCTCGTCGAACGTGGAGCTGATGACTTCCGCCGCCTTGACCTGCCGCTGCCAGTCGGTAACCTCTTCCGGCCGCTCGTCGATCAGCAGCACGATCAGCGTGACTTCGGGATGATTTTTCAGAATGGCGCGGGCGATGGCCTGGAGGAGCATGGTCTTGCCGGTGCGGGGGGCTGCGACGATCAATCCGCGCTGTCCCTTCCCGATCGGGGTGGTGAGCTCCATGATCCGCGTGCAGTATTCCTCCTGCTCGAATTCCAGCTTGATCCGCTCTTCGGGATAGAGGGGGGTCAGGTTGTCGAACAGTATCTTGTCCCGCGCGACCTCCGGCTCCTCGAAGTTGACCTTTTCGACTTTCAGCAGGGCGAAGTACCGCTCGCTTTCCTTCGGCGGGCGGATCTGGCCGGAGACGATGTCGCCGGTTCGCAAGTTGAAGCGGCGGATTTGCGAGGGGGAGATGTAAATGTCGTCGGGACCCGGGAGATAGTTGGAATCCGGCGCCCGCAAAAAGCCGAAGCCGTCGGGCAGCGTTTCCAGCACGCCCTCGCCGTAGATCGAGCCGTTCTTTTCGGTCTGCGCCTGCAGGATGGCGAAAATCAGCTCCTGCTTGCGCAGGTTCGCCGCCCCCTCGATCTTGAGGTCGCGCGCGACTTCGTTCAGATCGGCGATCGTCTTCTGCTTCAATTCGGCAAGATGCATGGTCTTCTCCCCTAACATGGTAATCACGGCCTCCACACGACCGGGACGCCCGCCCCAGCCTCATTATGCCCGTTCACTGTCCGCGATGCTGTTCTGGATGACTAACGACGGTCACGACGCGCTGTTTCGCTTCGCTGACGAGGATGTTTCGCGGCAAACCGACTCCGGACCCTGCGCGCTCCTCTCCTTCTGTGATGTTCTCCGCCGGTCTGCGTCCCGCCGTGTATGCGGGAACGCGATGCACTCCGTCTGCTTTCGCCTGCTCACACGATGAATTTGGTTCGAGATCGTCCCGGAAAGCTGACTGGATTGGAAGTATCGTTTGAGATCAGGAAAGTACGATCGTCTGTATGGTACCCACGGGGGCCCGGTTTGTCAATAAAATTTTCTGCCGCTCCGTTCATTGCACGGGCTCCGCCGGTTGTGTTATGAGTGGGCGGCAGGCAGCCGGAACACCATGGCGGAACAAGACGACGAATATCCGGATCGGCTCTTCAGTCTTTCTGAAGCCAACCGTCTCATCCCTTGCCTGGAAGAACACCTCTCAGCAGTTAAAAAGGGCAAGACGGTGCTCATCCACACCAAGGACGAGATCAAAAAAGCCAGTCAAAACGCTCAGTTCGGAGGGGGAAGCTTCGTGGCTCCGTACTATATTTCTGCTCTGGAACAGATCAATGACAATCTCCAAAAGATCCAGGAAATGGGGGTCCTCGTCAAGGATATCGAGATGGGCCTGTGCGACTTCCCTCACATGCACGAAGGACGCGTGGTGTACCTCTGTTGGAAGCTGGGCGAGCAGGAGGTTGGCTGGTGGCATGAAACCGACACCGGTTATGGCAGCCGCCAGCCGCTCAGCAATGACCAGTGCTAGCGCCCCCGTCCTTCCCGCGAGCAGCCAGCACGACCATGAAATTCGTTATTCTCGGTTTCGACGGTCCCGACGGACAGGCCAAACGCAAGATTCACCGGCCGGCCCACCTCGCCAATCTGGAACCGTTGGTCCGGCAGGGCCGGGTCATCCTGGCCGGCCCCCTGACCGACAAGACCGGCAGCCTGATCGTCATTGAGGCCGGGTCGCTGGCCGAGGCGCAAGCCTTCGCGGACACCGATCCCTATACCGTCCATGGAATCTTCGCCCGGGTGGAAGTCCATCCGTTCATGCAGGTCTTCCCCGAGACAGACGGTTCGCGCTAGCCGGCGCCGGCATTGTCGGAACGGGACACACGGGTTATCATGAAATATATGAACCTTCGCATCCTGCCTCCGGTCCTGACTTCGGCCCTGATCCCGGCGGCGTTCGCGATAAGCCTGTCCGTCCAGGCCGCCGAACCGCACGTCAAGGTCGTCATTGCCGATGCCTCCTATGTCATGGGCGACGGCGACACACTGGCCGGCGCGGAGGACAACGCGCTGACGCGGGCCAAGCGAAAAGCGGTTGAGGAAACCGGGGTCTACATCGAAGCCGCGTCCCAGGACATCGAAAAACACGCCGACGGCAAGACGACCCGCCTCAATTCGCTGAGCATCCGGACAATCGCCGCCGCCATCACCGAGACGGAATTTCTCGAAAAACGCCGCGCCCTGGAAGGCGATCGGATCGTCTTCCACGTGAAAATCAAGGCCACGATCAACCTGGACACCCTCGAGGACGCCATCAAGCGCCAGAAGGCCTACGAGCAACTGGCGGAGCATCACCATCTGCTGCACAACGAAAACAGCCAGCTCAAATCCGAACTGGACGCGTTGCGCGCGCAACTGCGGGAGTCGCGGGTGGTGTCGCCGGTGAAGGGGCAGGTCCGGAACCGCCGGGCCGCCGTGGACTTGGTGCATGCGGCGGTCCAGAGCCGGAATTTTCCGGAAAAAATCGAGCTGGCCACGAAGGCCATGGCTATGGACAACCAGTACGTGGACGCCTATGTCGTCAGGGGCCAGACCTATCTCAGCATCGCGTCCTCGAATTCGAAGAAGAGCCCGCGCGCCGAGCTCGACGAATACGCGGACCGGGCGATCGCCGACTTCGACCGCGCGCTGACGCTGGACCCCTTCAGCCCCTGGGCGCTGTTGGGACGCGGCGACGCCTTTACGTGGAAAAAAAACGCGGAGGAGGCGGCAAAGAACTACGACCGCGCGCTGGAAGCCGACCCCATGTTCGACATCGCCCAGCAGCGATTGATCGCGTTGCACACCGCGACGGCCAAGAAACTGGTGGCGGCGCGCCAATGGCGCCAGGCCCTGGCCACGCTCGACCCTCTGCTGCGATCGGACGGATCGCCGAGCTGGGTCTTCCACAAGCGGGAGGCGCACATTCTGCGCAGCCAGGTCTACGCCCACCTCGACAAGCTGCCGCAGGCCGTGGACGATCTCACCACCGTCCTGCGCGTGGATCCCGCCAACCGACAGGCCCTGCTCCTTCGCGCCAAATTGCATGAGCGGCTCCAGCAGGGCCTGTCGGCCAAAAACGATTTTGACCGGGCCTGCGCGTTGGGATCGGACGAAGCCTGCGCGGCCGTTGCCCACCTTGCCACAGCCCCTTCTCAGTGAGTTTTTTCAAGACTCCATCTTCACCCGAAAGATATTGAAAATATTATCAAAGTTTGCGCTTTTGGCTGTTGACAATTTTCCGCAGCGCCCGCTATACTCCAGCATCGATCTGGTGGCTGGTTGTCATCGGATTTTTTGATTGCCCCGAAAGGCCTACAGCACCACAGGTCTATAGCTCTTAATTCCTGCAAGGTGGGCCTTCTGTGAGCTTGCACAAGCTACGGGGAAAGCTTAGAGTATGCCCACTTTTACCGACAGTATTTTGAACCGTCACGATTCTGCGGGGTGTTCGCCTTGCAGTATGCCACCGAAGGGTTACAGAGCATGACTCAGTATCGGGTCCTCCCCGGTCCAGAACACTTTCTGCCGCCGTCCGCCGCGTCGATGGGCATCCGTCTGCCGAACCCCGGCGAGGCGCATATCAACGGCGTGATCGTCCCGGAGGAAAAAGCCTACGAGGAAGCCGCGCGCCAGTTCCTGATGGCCAAAGTGCCGACGATCTTCCCCGGTCCGCTGGTGCTCTGGGCCTGGAACGAAAAAGCCGCCAAAAAGGCGACCGCGATCCGGCACCTGTACGAAACGATCAAGGAATGCGTGACGCCGCAACAGCAGGCGATGCTGATTCCCATGCCGGACTACCGGCCGAAATACCCGAAGATCAACCCCGAAGTCGAAATCAACCCAAACCATCCGAACCTGACCATCTGGCACAACAAGATCGACGCCTGCATGTTCGTCGGCGTCCATTGCCACCAGGCCAATCTGTCGCTGAAGATCATCCGCGGCGGCACGTCCTGCTATACGATCGCCATGTGCGCGCAGGCCGGGCACGAAGACGCGATGATGTCCTTCCGCGACGCCACCGCCGAAAAGATCATGAAACTGGCGGACACCGTCAAGCGGCTCAAGGGCAGCGTCAAGTTCGATCCGAAGAAACGTTAAGGCAACTCACGCTTCCGAATTCTCGCGACGAGCTGAAATAAGGAGGCCGGACCCATGGCAGACAATAAATCACTCATCGGCACCCAGAACAAGAAGGGCCAGACCTACACCGACACCTGGAAGCTGATGAACGAGGCGCCGCGCACGCCGTCGTTCTTCACAGGCAGCGAGGTGATCAAGGAAGCCCTCCGGCGGGCCAGTTGCGACGTCATGATCGCCTACCCGATCACGCCGCAGAGTGAAGCGGCCGCGTTGATCGGCGAGCTGTTCGCCGAGGGCTACATCGGCGACTACTTCCGGGGCGAGAGCGAATTTGCCGTCATGTCCCAATGCGCCGGCGCGGCCTTCGGCGGCGCGCGTGTGTTCACGACGACGGCCGGTCCTGGCACGATGCGGGCGATGGAAAACTTCCCGATGTGGGCGGGCGCGCGGCTGCCGATCCAGATGATCGTCACCTGCCGCGGCATCAACTCGCCACTGTCGATCCAGCCGGACACGCTGGAGATCGCCTACCTGCTGAACACCGGCATGCTGGTGTGGCACGCGGAGACGGCCCAGGACTTCTTCGACTGGATTCTCAAGGGCTACATGGTGTCGGAGGAGCCGGACGTGCACCTGCCGCTGGCGCTCTGCTGCGACGGGTTCTTCGTGACGCACACCAAGGACGTGGTGAACCTGACGCCGGCGGACATGTGCCTGCCGCCCTACGATCCCTACCGCTCGCCGGTCCCGTGCATGGACATGGAATGTCCCCCGGTCCGGATGATGCGCGATCCCTTCGTGATGAAGAGCAACTACATCAGCTACGCGACGCACGCCAGCTGGCAGCAGGAAGTCTGGGCGGCGATCGAACGGTCGCGCAAGCACACGATCAAGTGGTTGAACGGCCTGATCGAGACCGAGAATGTCGACGCGGACGTTCTGATCGTGGCCTCCGGCACCGCCGTCTCCCAGGGGCGCGAAGCCATCCGCTTGCTGGAGGACGAGGGCATGCGTGTCGGATTGGTGAAAGTCAAGGCCTTGCGGCCCTGGCCGGGCGAGGAAATCCGCGAGGCGACGAAGAACGCCAAGCACATCTTCGTGCCGGAATTCAACGTCACGGGATGGCTGGCGAAGGAAATCAAGGCGAGCATCCCGAACAGTGACCGGGTCCATGCCGGCCCGCACGTTTGCGGCGGAATGACGATGCCGCCGGAGATCATCGTGCAGGAGATCAAGACCGCCCTTGGCATGAAATCGATGTCGCTGGCCGGACGCGGCAGCTGAGACGAATCACACTCCGATTGAACGCCTGAAGAGGAGGCCGATACCATGAGCAAAGAACGGATTAAAATCGCGCCGGAGATGTACGACATCATGCCGCCGGAGTACCAGGATCTGGTCAACCGGGCGACATATGGCAAGGAAGGCCGCGGGTGGAAGGACATCGGCACCTCCAAGGAACTGATCGAGGAGCATTCGCTCTGCGCCGGCTGCCCGGAGTCCATGGCATTCCGGTACATCCTGGCCTCGCTGCCGGCCCCCGAAGACACGGTGATGGTGGGCTCCACCGGCTGCACCAGCCTCGTGTTTCCGATGGTGGCCGTGCATAACATCCACTCCCTCTTCGGCAACCAGAACGCGATCGCGTCTGGCTTGAAGCGCGCCCTCTCCGTCCGGTTCCCCGGCAAGGTGAAGGATGTCGTCGTGCTGGCCGGTGACGGCGCGACCGTGGACATCGGGCTGGACATGACGCTCCAGGCCTGGTTCCGGCAGGAGAAGTTCACGACGATCTGCTTCGACAACGAACTCTACGCCAACACGGGCGGCCAGGAAAGCGGCCTGATGCAGAAGGGTTTCGTGGCCAAGATGGCGCCGGTCGGCAAGCAGTTCGAAAAGGTCCGGCTGCCCGAGATCGCCCGCGAGTCCGGCTGCCATTACGTGGTCAACTGCACGGTCAGCAAACCGTCGCTGGTCGAGAAGGTGATCCGGAACGCGGTGCTCATCGCCCGCGAGATCGGCCCGACCTATCTGCAGCTCTACACGCCCTGCATTCTGGAAATCGGCAAGAACAGCATGGAAGGCCTCCAGGAAATGCGGGACTCGGAGAAGCCGACCGAGCGGTTTGCGTACAAAGAGTACGTCAGCGAACCGGCCAAGCAATTCCTGGCCGAACTGGCCGCCAAGGACAAGGAAAAGAAGGACGCCGCGAAGCAGCTGGCGGGACAAGAGGCTTGACCCTCCGGTCGACGCAGAGGAGCGACGCATGATCAAGAAACGGCTCAATATTCGGATGTCGGGTCTGGGCGGCCAGGGCGCCGTGACGGCCGCGCACGTGATGGCGATGGCCGCCAACAAGGACGGAAAATTCTCAATCTCGAACCCGTTCTTCGGGGCGGAGAAGCGGATGGCTCCGGCCGAGAGCTACTGCCGGATCGGCATCGAACGGATCTACGACCGCGGCGAACTGGTGTTCCCGGACGTGATCGAGGTCTTCCATCCCCAGGTGATCACGATGGGCAAGAGCTACACAATGCCTTTCTACTCGGGCGTCAAGGAAGGCGGGGTCGTGATCATCAACTCGGATATTCCCCTGCTGTCCGATGAAGACGTTCAGCGTTTGAAAGACTTGAACGTCGCGTTGTTTTACATCGCCGGAACGCAAATCGCCCTGGAAGTGGCGGGCACCGAGCTCTCGACGAACATGACGATGATCGGCTCCGTGGCCGGCATCACCAAGTGTGTTTCAATGGATGCGCTGGACCTGGCGCTCCAGGAACGGTTTGGGAAAAAGTTCGTGGCTTCCGGCGGCACCGCGTCGCTGGACGAGGCGATCAAGAAGAAATTCGCCAAGAAGGAAATGCTGCTGGCGAAGAATCTGGCCACGGTCAAACGGGCCTACGAAATCGGCTCCGAGTGGGCCGAGAAGAACAAGATCGAGCTGCGAGTCGGCAATCCGGCCGTCGCCGCGTAATACGAGAAGGAATACTGCCGCATGTACAACATTGCCCAGGTCATCGACGACAAGTGCGTAGCCAAGAAAGGCTGCCGCCTCTGCATCATGTACTGTCCGGAGGCCAACTGCCTCGACTTGAACGTCACCAAAATGGTCGCCGAGGTGACCATCAGCCGCTGCAAGGGCTGTGAACTGTGCGTCGTTGTGTGCAACGCGGCCAAGCACAACGCCATCGAGATGCAGGCGGTCGGTGCCACCGGAAAGCTGATGGCCCATAAGGGCGAGTCCGCGGCATTGGGCCAGGCCTACCAGGGCTGAACTGGATCGACGCAATACCAACCCCATGGCCCCGGGCCATGGGGTTTTTTTTCGGGCAAGGAATAGGCATGGAATCGGAAGACAACGTCCTGGAAGGCCTGCTCGAAGAGATCAAGGACGTGTTGCGCCGGTTCCCGAAAGCCCTGGAACAGCGGTCCGCTGAAATCGCCACCACAGGAAAGGACCCCGACGCGGCCGCCAAGCTCAGAAGCGGCGCCGAGGCCATGAAGGACAGCGGCAATATCTACGTCTCCTGGGCCAAACACTATGTCTCATTGGCAGCAGGCAACACCGATGCGTCGTCCGACGAGGACGAAACGGAAGATTTCGACGTTTAGAAACCGGTTCGGAACCACTCAATCCTAAAACTTCTTCACCCGGCTTCTTCGGCTGTGCTAAACTTCTGACAATTGTTCGCGTTCCCCGGTAGCTCAGTTGGTAGAGCAGCCGGCTGTTAACCGGCTGGTCGCAGGTTCGAGTCCTGCCCGGGGAGCCAAAATTAAAAGGGGCCGTCTTTCGTACGAAAGCGGCCCTTTTATTTGTCGCCCAATGACGAGGTTACTCGCCGACGATTTGCAGAACCAGATCGCGCGTTCGGGAGCGGGTGTCGAAATCGAGGAGGACCACCTGTTGCCAGGTTCCAAGGGTTAACTGGCCATCCGTGAATGGAATGGTCTGGGAGACGCCCTGCAACTGGGCACGGAGGTGGCTGTGAGCGTTGTCCTCGCCAGGATTTCTGGTGTTGTGCTGCCAGTTTGGATCGGCCGGAACCAGACGGTCCCAAATCATTTTCGTATCGGCACGGATGCCGGGCTCGTCTTCGATGATCATCACCGACGCGGTCGTATGCTTGGCAAAGACGGTCACGATCCCGGCTTTGAGGCGGCTTTCCGAGAGCGCCTGCTGGACCTGCTTGGTGATGTTTTCCATCTGCGCCCCTCCCTCCATCGCGACGCGAAGGGGAATGCTTTTCACCGGCATGCCGCTTCCCTCCCCAGTTTTCTGATATAGGCCTGATCCTGCCGGGTCAGCGCCCGCCCCCTTGCCTCCGCCATGAGCGGGCTGAACGTGCCTGCTGCAACCAGCGCTTTGATGGCCGTGATCACCCGACCGCTCACGATCCGCTCCGTCCGAAGTTCACCCAGATAGGCGAGGGCCTCCTTGAGTTGCTCCCTGTTTCTCGTGTAATAATCCCTGCCCCGCTGCCTGTTGTTATACGCTTCGAACTGCTCGCAGGCGACAAGAATTTCTGCCAGTTGCCGGACCCACGGCGCTGCGCCTCGCAGTTTTTCCGGGTAATAATAATAGAGCATCACCCGTCCCATCCAGGGCTTCCACTGTACGCCGAGACAGGCCAGTCTCGGTTTCACGGCTCGCACCCGGCGGGCCAGCCGGCGGGCGTAACCCAGACGCATCTCCACCTGCTCCCTGGCCCAGTCGTCCAGCGGGATACCGGCCTTCGCGAGTTCCCGGCCATGGCGTGAGAGAAACGCTTCCGTTTCTCTCCCGTAGCGTGTCTTCGGATGCACGGCCCGCCATTCCCGCGGTCTCGTCGGAATGTCCTGCTGTTTCGCCCAGGACCAGATTTTTCCGAACAGACGTCGGTCAAGTCCCGCGCGCCCCAGATCGTGCAGCAGGCAGGCGATTTGATACTGCTTCACCAGGGCGGGCGGATGCCCGAGATGCAGCGCCACGGCTGCACACATGCGCGCCGTACGGAGCGCATGCGACCGGTCGTAGCCTCGGATAATGCGGCCCGGTCTGCGCGGGTCGGGGTAGTCGTAGAGGCGGAGGAGCGAAGCGGCGAGAGAACGGGGGAGCAGGAGAGGAGCGGAGTTCATCGAGGAAGGATAATAGCAGAGGATGCTGGATAAATCACTGGAGGTGTTTCTCCGGCGGCGTCAATCGGGAAGGGCTCCGCCCGATGAGCCGCCGGTTCACACGAACGCCTCCAAGAAAACAAGATTACATTGAGGGTTTTATCCGTCGGCTCAATTACGATAAAACCTGAATAGCCGCCGGCACACGCCAAGCGAGGGATGGAGCCGGCGACTGGAATCGAACCAGCGACCTGCGGTTTACGAAACCGCTGCTCTGCCAACTGAGCTACGCCGGCCACCATTTCTCGTGCGGGAGACGCAAGGCGGGCCTGAACCGCACGCATCATAACCACGGAGTGTGACGGCTGTCAATTCCGGCTGCCGGTGGCGGTTCCTACTGCCGTGCCGCCTCACGCTGCCCGGCATATTCTTGAAGTTTCACTGATGTTCCCAGATTCTTTTTCAGCCCCTGTGCCAGGATCAATCCTGCGTCATTGACGACTTCGGCCAATCCGGAAACCTCGCAACTCTGCCGGACTGTCGTCACCTCTCCCTCAAAATCGGTCCGCAGACTCTTCGTGTAGAGCACCGCCCCGGTGCGATCGCGAAAAACGACGGTCCCTCCGAGATGTACCTTTGCCGCATGACTCTTGTCCGCCTGTCGGGGAATCGTCAGCTCAATCTCCTTGAGACCCACGGACACTTCGAGTTCGCCATCGGCCTGCTGCTTCGACTCCGTCCCCTCGACCCGCACCCGCTCGAACGCCAGGCCGATTTCACGCCTCAGCACATAGGTCAATTGCGCGCCGGCTGAAATCATCTTGGGCTGCTGGCAGGCATCGGCATAGGCCAGCAGCGCCCCGGTCACGCTGGGGTCGAACCGCACAACGACGGCAAGCGGCAACCAATAGCCTTGCGAGTCCCCCCCGCGCTGCGACAACAAGCCGCAGCCAGCAAGGAGGCTGCCTGCAAGCATCATCGCTACACCGACTCGTCTGAATTCTTTCAAAGGGCTCTGCACGTCACAAGATATAGCGTGATACGTCTTAAAAAACAATCCGGCATTCGTTGACAGTCGTACTCGCCGAAGCTATGGTCATGCCATGCCCGTGGAATCTTCAGACTCGTCCTCTCGGCTCAGACTGATCGCCGAGCTGATCAGGTTTCCCAGCCAGACCGGCACCCTTCTTCTCATGCTGCCGACGCTCTGGGCTCTGGTGCTGGCCTCGCGCGGCCGGCCCGACCCAATATTACTGACTATTTTTGCCATTGGATCGTTCCTGATGCGAAGCGCCGGCGTCATTCTGAACGATATCGCGGATCGCCGGCTCGACCGTCAGGTCGAACGGACCAAGGCGCGTCCGCTGGCCAGCGGACGGCTGCCGCTGGCGACGGCACTTGCTGTGCTGTTTGTGCTCCTGACGATCTCAGGCAGTCTCCTGCTCCTGCTGGACCGGCTGGCCCTCCTCCTGAGTCCCATCGCCCTGCTGCTGGCCACTGGCTATCCCTTTGCCAAGCGCATTCTGCCGCTTCCCCAGGCCGTTCTGGGCGCGGCCTTTGGGTGGGGCGTCGTCATGGCATGGGCGGCAGCCCGTGGAACATTGGATCTCCAGGCCTGGCTCCTGTTTGCAGCCACCATTGCCTGGGCCGTTGCCTACGATACGATCTATGCCCTGCAGGACCAAACAGACGACCGGCGTGTCGGCATCAAGTCTTCGGCCATACTGTTTGGACAATGGACCTGGCTCGCCGTCGCTGTCAGCTTTGGATTGACGATGCTCTGTCTTGGAGCGGCCGGATGGCTGTCGGGAGTCGGACCGGTCTTTTATGGAGTGCTTGCAGTGAGCGGCGGGTTTGTCAGCCAGCAAGTCCTGGCACTACGCGGGCCGGTTTCTCCCCCGCTGGCCTTCGCCATGTTTCGGCAGCATACGTGGATCGGCTGGGCGATCCTCGCCGGCCTCTGGATAGGCTTCGTCTAGCCAGGGACCGCGTAAGACTAGTTCGCAGCTCTTTCGATGGGCTTGTCAGGCTTCGACGCCCGCAGCGTCGTCAGATACATTGTCACGGCCCTGGCGTCCTGGTCGCTGAGACCGAGGTTGGGCATGCGCGTGTCGGGCTTCATGGACTGCGGGTATTTGATCCACCGGAACACCCACGTGCCGTTCAACCGGAACCCGGCCCTATCCAGCGCCGGTCCAACCGCGCCGCCTGCATCCCCCACTTGATGACAGGCATTGCAGCCGTATTTGTTGGCATAGAGCTGTTTGCCCCGCTCGGCGAGCTTCGCGGCCTGGTCCGGCTTCATCGTGAGATCCGGCCGAGGCACGGCGGCAAACTTTGGCCGCTCCTTGAAACTCGTCAGCGCAGCCTGAGCGGCATCCAATGCTTTCTTGGCAGCCACGAAGGCCTCCTGCTCCTTGGCGTAGGCCGATTCATCCGCATCGTCCTTGCCGGCTTTTTCGGCCTCGTCTTCCGCCTTCTTCTGCGCCGCTTCGAAGGTCTGCTTGCTTTGATCGAAATTCTTCTGGGAGGCGAGCTTGCCCCCCTCCAGCTTTTTGATCCGCGCGGGAATATCAAACTCCGATTTCATCCCGTGCAGCGTGCGGACATAGGCCACGATGGACCAGATTTCCTCCTCCGACAGGGTGTATTTGAAGGTGGGCATGGTCGGCACGGCAAACTCGTCGTCGCCGATCTTATCCCCCTTCTCCGGAGTCGTGTCCTTCATGTCGCGTGAAATGGTGCTGAAAATCTCCTCGTCCTTAAACGTTGACATCTCTGCTTTATTCGAAAGATCCTTGGGACGCGGGTCCGGCATCTTCCCCCAGTTGTATCCTTCGTTTTGCCGGCCATGCTCGCCGTGACAGTGCATGCAGTAGTGGGCGTAGAGATGCTGGCCCTTCGCGACCTGCTCGCTTTGAAACAGCGTGCAGCCGGCGGCTCCGGCAACGGCGCCGATTCCTGCCAGGACGGCCACAAGTGCGATTCTCCGTAGTCCCACGATGGTCCTCATGCGGACGGCCCTTTCCTCAGCTTCCGAATGACGACAAATTCAAATCCTGCCGCCAGCCCGATGGCCAGCAGCGCGTAGAAATAGCTCGTATAGTCCGGTTGCGGATCCACGCGGAAATACCACCAGGACGACACGGCCTTCTGGGATCCCTTTTCCTTCAAGTCTCCGCTGGCAGGATCCTTCTGCCCATCCCACACTGCAAACGCAATATTGATGAATTCACCGGGTTTGAATTGCGTGTCGTTGGCATCACCGGTCGTCACCGCACGGGAGAAGACTACTTTCCATTTGCCGTCCTGATAGACCCCCTTGCCCTTGAGATCCTGCTGATCCTGCACCTTGAGCGTCCCAAACCCCCTGGCGTTCATGTCGAGTGCCTTGGCGTCTTTATTCTTCCAGAACCAGATATTAACGGGCCCGCCTTCGACTTGTCCCATCGGCTGCCCGTGCGCGAAATGCGCCTTCTTGTCTCCGACCATGAACTCGATGGCCGCGGCGTCGTCCGGATCCTGCGTCGGATCGTCATACTCCAGGAGAATCGCCACCTGTTTGCCGTCATGCAGGCCACGGACCCTGACGTCCTTGACCGTCACTTCCTGAATCCGCGTCGGCCAATGGACTTGTGGAGACATCGGAAATTGAGATGCCGCCACCGAGTTCCAGGCAGAGGCGGTCGGGTCATCCGCCGGCACGCTCTTGGTGAGCATGGCGCGGATCGACACGCTTTCCTGGGCCCACGCCGGACCGACTCCCCACAGGACCGCCGCCATGGCGGTGCCTGCCAGGATTCTCCATTTCCATCCCAGTCGCTGATTCGCAGCCATCATGCCCATGACCCTTCGTTAAAAATTCCCGTGAGATCTGTGCCTATTCCCACGTCCGCGGCTTCTGGCCCGCCCCGTCGTACTCGCCCATAATGATTTTCCATATCTGCTCATCCTTCAACTCAAACTCCCACCGCGGCATCGCGGATTTCCACGGCATGCCTTCGACGGAAAGCCCGACTCCGCCCTTCTTGATCCGCCAGAACAGATAGCTTTCCTGCAACATCGCAATCGTCGTCGGATCCTTGAAGTTCGCCGGTGGTGGATTGAACCCGCGCGAGGCCGGCCCTTTGCCGTCGAACAGGCCATGGCAGGGCGAGCAGTAGGCGGCGTAGAGCCCTTTGCCCTGCATGACATTCTCCGGTGTAGTGGGAACGGGATTCGACATGGCCGCAAATTCGCCTGGAGGCGCCGGGTGAACCGTGCGGTTCTCCGCGGGCGGCAAATCGCTGGGTGCCGTGCTCGCATAGGTCTGCCAGCCCACCAGGAGCGGAAACAACGTCAGCACCGCCAGGCGCGCCATCTTCATGGTGCCGTCCTGACCATCCCCGCTGATGAAGCGGAAAATGGGGCCCAGGAACGACTCCATGGACGTCCCGCTGAGCGTCATGAAGATCATGATTCCTGAAAACGCGAGCATGAGGTACAGCATGATCAAGCTGGCCGGCAGCGGCGCCGTAAACAGCGGCATGCCGAATTTTAAAAAGATGTAGAGGCCGACCATCAGTAGCGCTGGCTTCAGATGTATGCCGCCTTTCATAGCGTCCTTCCTCGTTAAGAGCTCAGCTCTGCCGTGCCATTACCTATTGAACTATTGCCCCTGGCACCATCGCCACAAGCCCCGCGGTACCCATGTCCGCTTTCTTCGTCTTCCCCTTCGCCTTGCTCTTCGCAGGTGATGGCGGGGCTGGAGCCCGCGCAGGGGCGGTTGCAGATACCGGCACCGGCTGTCCGGGCATCGTGATTTCAGACGGACTGATCGTGATCGGTTCACCGCTCATCTGCTGCAGAAACGCGATCACCGACAGGATTTCGTTGTTCGACAGACCGATCGGGTTCTTGTTGATATGGGGCATCCGCGCCGGATAGTCCTTGGGCGGCCCCTCATGCCGATAGTCCAGATAAATGTAGGCTTGCGGCTGCGTCAGGCTCTCATAAATAAATTCCCGCGAGAGCTTGGCGCCGATGCCCTTCAGATCCGGGCAGCGAGCCGATTCGCTGGGGCCAATCGAGTGACACAGGGCACATTGGCCCTTGCTGAAGAAAATCTTCTGTCCAATCACCGCCATATCGTTTGCCGTTTTGATGCTGGCCACATCGAACTTCTCCTCGGCGGGAGGCAGCGAGGCCATTTGCGGCACGCTGAGCGCGACCAGCGAAAAAGTCCCCAGCACGATCATGACAAACCCGATGACGCGGGGAAACCGTGATTGGATAAAGAGCAGAATCAGGACGCCCATGCCGATGACGCCAAGACCGAGCAATTGCAATAGTGCGACTTCGCTCATAACCCCCTGCCCATGTAATCCGACATGAAGTGCGCCTCTTCCTTAGTGTGCCTTCGAACAATCAAGCTCGGACGACCCTCCGGCCATGGCCGGCATCGCGCCAGGACTCGCCTTGGCTTTGTCGCCCATGGTCGCCACCCAGAAAATAAAAGCCACGAGCATGCAGAATAGAAATGTGTTCAGCGACATAAACGCCGCGGCATAGCCCAGCGCGGGCGAGTAGGCGTACTCGGAGGAGTCCCGCATGACGCCATAGATGTGCCAGTGTACACGGGACGATGACCGCGCATAACCCATCAAGGTCATCAGCAGGATGACCATGACCGCGTTCAAGACCAACGCGTAGCCGGCCCGTGGCGGCATGCGTCCCCAGACCATGTCCGTGGTGGTCCTGGCGCTCCGTAGCAACAGCGCCGTGAGCGGGGTGATCGTGAGCATGACAAAAATCACGATCAGCACCTGCGCAACCGAGAAATAGTTGATCCGGACGATAGCCGGCACGAAATAACCCCAGACGCCCAGCACAATCACGACGATCGCTGCTACCCCGAGCACGCCGCTCATGACCGCCCTGGCCAGCTTGGCCCAAGTGGCTGTTTCCTCCTTGCCGGCCCGCCAGTACATGATGAAGCTCATGAACGTCACCAGGATCATGAGATTCGCGACGGTCATCTTCGCCGACATGACCCCGAACACGCCGAGCAAGGGGTGGTGCGTACCGCCCAGCTTCCGGGCCTCTTCCAAACTCGCCACCAGTGAGTGCGGTGTCATCCAGACACCGAGGCACAACAGCAGGATGACCAGCATTGCCATGATCGGCTTCTTGTACTTCGCTTCGGCGCCGGGAATGCGGTGCGTGATCCCGAGCCAGAAATAATAATTGGAGCCCAGGAAAAGCACGCCGATGAGCATCGCCTGGAGGATGAAGAGCCAGGAGAGGAACCCGCCCATGAGCGTGATGCCCATCTGCTGGTTGTATTGATAGATCTCGCGCATCAGCCAGTAGCCGGCAAAGGGCAACGGCAGCAGGCCGAAGACTCCGATGAAGTTGCCGACGTAGCCCATCCAGTCGTAATGCTCGCGCTCCTCGGCGGATTTGGCCGACAGATAGCGGACGCCGGCATAGGCGCCGCAGATATAGCCGCCCAGCACGACATTCGCGATCAATCGATGGATGTTGACCGGCCACCAGGTGGGATTCCAGGTCGCCGCCCAGGCGCGGGCAAGGCTCGATCCCTCCGCAATCACCACCGGGCTGGCTTGGAAGGTCGCCCAGGAGTTTGGAATGACCATGATGAAAAAGGCGAAGACGTTCAACAGGAACCCCAGGAAGAGATGAAAGACCTTTCCGCGCCCCTCCTGCATCGCATCCCAGCCGTACCAGTACAAATAGAGGGTTGCCGTTTCCAGAAGAAACAGCCCGCAGTAGGCGACGAACGACGGGAAGAAGATATCCGTCAGATAGGTCATCAGCTTCGGATAGAGGCCGATGAGCAGGAACAATAAAATGCCGCCGAAGAGCGCGGTCGTGGCGTAGGACGAGGTCAGCAACTTGGTGAATTCCTTGGCCAGCTTGTCGTAGCGCTTCTCGCCCGTTTTCCATCCGACGATTTCGCAGAGCCAGGCAAAGATCGGGACGCCGAGAACGAACCCGGCCAGCAGCAGATGGAGTTGGGCAATGACCCAGATGATGTTCCGGCTGCCGCCCAGTTGGGGAATATCACGATAACTGACGGCGGCCGACGCGCTCGCCGCATCCTCCGCCCAGCCCGCGACAGGAAACCCGAGCAGCCCGGCCAGCACTGCCAGCCCGGCAACGGACAGGCCCCAGACATTCAGCCTCCCCAGGTCTCGTCCTTGCGATGCCTCGTGGTTCCTCATGACAATCTCCTCAGCCCTGTACGCGCGTTAGGCCTTCTTCGGCTTCGCGGCCGCTTTTTTCTCCGGCGCCTTCCCCTTGTTCTTTCTGGCCTTCTCTTCGAGCGCCTGCACCGACGTTTCGGCCTGAGTCAGCACCCGTTCCGCCTTTTGGAGCGCCTCCGTCGGCTTCAACACCGGCGCGGCTTTCTTTTCGTCCTGCTTATATGACTCATGGGGATGCGGCGTCGTCACGGGCATGAATGCCCATAACATCAATACCATTGAGACACCCACCGCGGTGAACACCGTCAGCATCAGCGGTTGATCGGCCGGTACCCGCATCAGATCCCATTGGTAGACCCGCGCTTCGTAGGACGCCGCCGCCGGACTCGCCGCATCAGCCTGCCGCTGCACCAGCTTGCCGAACAGGAACAGCCCGCCCAGCGCCAGCGCCAGCAACACGACCGCCGCAATACTCCCCCAGGCTGTCAGCTCGATACTGATCCGCTCGGCAATCGGAATCGTCTTCAACAGTTCAAGATCCAGAATCCTGGCCACGACAGCCTTGGAGCCGGCGATCGTCTGGCGTTCAAGGAAACAGGCCAGCGATCCATAGGTGGCATAGAGCGCCGCGCCCTGCCACCAGAGGGTCAGGCCAAGCGAGGCCGGCGGTTCCACACCCAACCGTTCCAGCAACACCGTCCGGCCACTAAGGCCCACGGCCCAGATATCGACGGGAATGGACAGGAGCAGGAGAAATGCCAGTCCGGGAAACTCCCACGGATGCTGGCCCATGGCGAGCAGCAGCAAGGCCAGCACGATCTTGATCGGCATGCCGGTCCAGAACGCCGGCCAGGCCACAGCCAGCCCCAATTTCACCGGTGACATTTGAGTCGGCTGATCCGTCATGCCACTTGAACCTTCGCGGCCTAGTCCAAAAATTCCCGGTTGATGATCGCCGACACCGTGAAAATCAGAATGGCCGCCATCACCACGATCCATCCGATCAAGGCCACCGGCCGCTTGAAAATGTTGCGCTCGGGGCTTCGATCAATGAACGGCAGTGCCGCGAGCAGCGCCATGAAGGCTCCCGGGATGGCGATTGCGCCGAGGAACTGGCCGAACTCTCCGGAGAATATTTTCAACCGCAGCAACTGGAAGAGAAAGAGAAAGTACCACTCCGGCTCCGGATGGTATTCGCCGGGGTCGGGCGTCGCTTCCTCCAGCAAGACGACCGGTTCGATGAATGCCAGGCTGCAGATGGCCGCGAACACCGCACCCATCGCCACCATGTCCTTCCAAATCTGGCGTGGAAAGAAATAATCCGTCTTGGCCTTGAGCTCATCCGGTGTGCCACGGAACGGACCGGCCGGCCCGGCTTTCCGGAACAGGAAGATGTGCAGCCCGGCCAAACCCATCAATGTCGCAGGCAAAATCATCACATGGATCACGAAGAACCGGCTGAGGGTCATCTGTCCGGGCGTGGCCCCGCCCTTGAGGAACCGGGCCATGAAGTCGCCGACGATCGGCGTCTTGTCCATGATCTCGACGCCGACGGTGGTGGCCCAATAGGCCCGCTGGTCCCACGGCAGCAGGTACCCCGTGAAACCGAAGCCCATGACGATCCCGAACAGCGCCAGTCCGACCAGCCAGATCATTTCCCGCGGACTTTTGTAGGCGCCCCACAGAAAGACCTGCGACATGTGCGCAAACACCATGACCACCATGGCCGACGAGCCCCAAAAGTGATAGCTCAGCAGAAACCAGCCGTAATCCACTTCATGAATGATGTACTGCGTGCTGGCGTAGGCGTGATCGGCGCTCGGCACGTAATAGAACATCAACAGGATACCGGTCACGGCCTGCATGATGAAGATAAACAACAGCACGGAGCCGAAGATGTAGGCCCACCGCGATCCGCCCGGCACCGGTTCGTTGAGCATCTTGGCCTGGAGGGTCTTCAGGCCGACCCGCTCGTCCACGAACGCGATGACTTTTTCCAATACGTTGGGTTGGCCGCTCATCAGACAATCCGGGTTTGGGCTTTGGTCCCCGCCTTGAATTCCATATCGATGATTTCAACATTCCCGCCCGCATCCACGCGAATCGGCAGCGTATCCAGGGGACGCGGGGCCGGGCCGTCCAACACCTTGCCGCTCGGATCATAGATGCTCAGATGGCAGGGGCACAAAAAGATTTCCTTCCCCAGTTTCGGCACCTTCCGCCATTTATAGCCACAGCCGAGATGCGGACATTTGCCGGAGAAGACGACGTAGGGCACGTCCTTTTTGTTCGTCCAGACCAGGCGCCCGGTCTGGTCCCGGAACTCCATGTCCTTGCCCTTATACACTTCCTCCAGCACCGCCGGTGAGGCTTTCAAGATCCAGACATTCTTATCCACTTCCGCTTCCGGCATGAAGGCTTCCTTGACCTTCTTTTTATACTTGAGCTGGACCCCGACGTCGTCGGCCTTGATCCGATTGACGTTGCCGACCTTGAGCCATGCATTGTCGAACGGAGAGTACATCGGCTTCATAAGATATTTCAGAACCGGGAAGGCGAGCGGCAGCGCGACCAGCGCTCCGATCGCATGCGTCAGATTCATGAAAAAGGTCCGGCGCAGGACATCGCGCTCCAGCGTCGGCAGCGGCACCAGCACTTCCCCGGACTCGACATGCAGATGGTCTTCGAGGTGGGCGATTTCGACTTCGTGAATCGTGACGTAGTCCTCGCGCTTGAGCGGAGGAAACTGCGCCAGTGCGCTGGACGCGGCCCGCAACTGGACCAGATCGTCCGTGACCGATTGCATTTCCGACACCGGCACCTGGCGCTCGGCGCCGCCGACGCCGTTCCCACCGACCACAATATGACTGACCTCACGGGAAAGAGGATCGACGATAACGCGCGTGATCTCTCCGACTTCCCGGTCGGCGCACCGGACTTTTGATTTCAGCTTGGGCTGCATCCTACTTCTTCTTAATCGGCTTTGGCGTATTCACCGCCGCATTCTTCAAGGTGGACAGGAAGGCCACCAGCGCATCCACGTCCTTGTCTTCCATCAATTCCTTGTACTTGTCGGGCATCTTCTTCTTCTCGTATTCCTTCTCGAAACCTTCCGCCATCCAGCTCCGCGGATCAAGAATCTTCTCTTTCATTTCCTCGGTCTTCATCAGGTTGCCGATGTTATCCATCTCCGGTCCGCGCTTCTTGCCACCCTGCCCGTAGAGCTTGTGGCAGTTGTAACATTCCTGCAATTCCCACTGCTCCTTGCCCAGGGCGACGATATCGCCGGACGCCGGCGTGGCGCCTCCAGCCTTGGCTCCGCCCCCAGCAGGCGCCACCGCCGTCGGGCCTCCGAGTGTCTGCAGCCGCTGCATGATCGAGTCGGCTTTCTCGGACAGCGCTTTGGCCCGGACCAGCAGTTCCTCCGCCTTGCCTTGCTCGGACGCTTTCCGCTTCGCCTCCAGCAACTTGACGATCTTGCCCTTTTCGTCCTCCGGATCGTATTGGGGCCAGAGCGACGCCCCACCGATGTAGACCACCGACAGCACCAGATAGAACGCCAGGAGCGCCGCCAGCGCCTTGATTCCGCCGAACGTTGGAAGCGCCGGCGCGTCCAGGAGAATAAAGACCGCGGTCCCCAGTGCGGCATAGGCCGCGAACATGTAGCGGAAAATGGGAGGGAATCCGAGCGCTGTGGCGACACCGAAAAATACCGCACCGATGACAGCTCCGACGACTGCTTTCTTCACGACATTCTTGACGAAACTCGGTTGCTCGTTCATGCCGCCCTCAATAATAGATAGACTTGGCTGTTCACCGCGTCACTTGGCTCCGGCTGGCACCGGGCTGCCTTCGTGCGCATGCGCTTTCGATTCGGACACCCGCAACGTCAGGATGATGGCAAAGCTCACAATAATGTAAAACACCAGCGTAATACCCGTAATCCACCAGGCCGAATAGGCCAGCGTCGGCGTAAACGACTCGGTGGTGAAATCCGGCACCAGATTGTAGGTGTGGTAATACTTGCGGAGCAACGACCGGACCGCGCCCATGAGTCCCATCGTCCAGATGGCGCTGAAAGCCAGAAAAATCAGCACGAACTGTGAGGCGAAATCGATCTTCCCCCATACGATAGTGCCTTGCTTGATCGCACGGTTATAGATGATATAGCTGACCACCGTGACGAAGACGAGCGTAATCGCCGCCGAGTTCTTCGCCGGCATCAACGCCAGGAAGCTCCAATCGCCCGGCAACTCCAGTTCCTCGACCAGCTTCGCGCCGGTCGCCACAAAGCCATGCGGCGTCATCCAGATGGCATTACCCACGATCACCATCAGGAACGACACTTTGATCGCGGCGCGCGAGGACACCGTAAAGGGAATGAATCGTCCGAAGACGACCGGCAGCAACACCAATGGCAGCAGCACCGCCAGCGACTTGGGATCAGGCACGGGATAGATCGTCCAGATGTAGGTCATGACGAACGGCAAGGCAATCATGACCAGCACGGCCAGAACGGAGATGCGCACCCGTTCCACGCCTTCGATCCGCTTCATGCTTAACCATATATAGTAATTACTGGCCAGGAAGATCAGCCCGATCATGGCCCCCTGCATCTCGAAGAACATCGAGAGCTGGTCAGCCATCATATAAGGACAGATTGACGCGTCGTAATCGCAGAGCTCGTAGGCCAGCAGGTAGCCCATAAACGGCAGGAACAGCAGCGCGCCCACGCCGATGAGATTGCCGACGAAACCCATCCAGTCGTAATAGGCCCGCTCCTTGTCGTCCTTCGCCCCCATATACATGTAGGCGGCGATCAACCCTGTGATAAAGCCGCCAAAGGTCACATTGCCCACCAGCCGGTGCAGGTTGAGCGGCAGCCAGCTGTAGTTGAAGACCTTGTCCCAGAGCGTCGCGGTCTGGATGAATTCGACGATCGAGGCCCCTTCCGCCTTCGCCGGCGTGTTCATGAACGCCGTGGGGCCGTCGATCACGAAGAGCGTGACCGTGCCGATGATGTTCAGCAGCACGCCCAGCGCGATATGCCGCGCTTTTCTGTCCCCCTTCCACGCATCCCATGTATAGAAATACAGGTAGAGGACGATGGTCTCGCCGATGAACAGCAAGGGGTAGATGACGGCGAAGATCATGAAGAAATGGTTGATCAGCCACGTCGTGAACTGCGGATAGGTCGCCAGCAGCACGAAAATAAAGAGTCCGCCGGTCAGCGCGGTCATGCTATAGAGGATGACCGTGACTTTAATGACCTCCTTGGCCAGCCGATCATACCGTGGGTCCTGCTTCCGATACCCCAGCCACTCCGAAATCACGACGAAGATCGGAGCACCGAGAATAAAGGCGGCAAACAGGATATGGAGCTGGGCGACGATCCAGACCGCCGTCCGGTTCCCCGTGTAGGGAAACTCAACGGTCGGAGCATTCGGCACCTGCGCATAGGCCGCGGTCCCGAACACCGCCAGAAGCCCGAACAGCATCAGAAGACTACGCTGCCACGTTTTCATGGTTTTCGCCACCCTCCTCCCTGCTTCGCGACCTACTTTTTCTTGCCGCCAGCCGGGGTTGCGTCCTTTTTGGCGCCCTTCTTGGCACCCTTTGCATCAGCCGCTGGAGCGGCCGCCACGGACCCAACAGGCACCCACGCTTTCTTGCTCGCGTCCCACTCCTGGCCCTTCAGCCCGAAGTTCCGTTCAAACGCAACCAGTTTCCACCGGTCCTCGTCAGACAGCTTGCTCTTCCAGGCCTTCATCTTGGTGTTCGGCACGCCCTCCGAAATCCGCCAGAACCAGACCGAGTCCGAATAGAGCTTCATGCGGTCCGTCACGCGAAAATCGCGGGCCCCGGCCTTGACCGGCTTGCCGTCCTTCCCGTGGCAGCTGGCGCAATTGACATCAGGGTTGGTTTCTCCGATGAAGAGCTTGCGGCCCTCCTCCACCATCTTGTCATCGGCCCACCAGCCAGCCGGCATATGCTTGTCGGCGTACTCGGCCGGAGGATCAGGCGGCGCCACGATCGGGCCTTCACCCCCTTCACCGCAGCTCGAGACTGCGAAGCCCATTCCTACCACACCAACAAACAGCACCACATGGATCCACGGTGTCGACTTCATCATGTTTCCCCTCTCCCTTTCTTCGGCCTTCGATGCAACGGCCGTCAGCCATACCCATTTCACGTCAAAAAAAGACGCTTTCGCTTCAGGCCGCTCCCTGAAACAAAAGCGTTTCAATTACCCGCTTCGGGACTGCGCAATCGCCCATCCCCGCCCTCAGCACTGATCCGCGAAGGATGATCGTATCTCGCGGACCCCAGCAAATGTATGAATTCAACCGGCTACCGCTTCCCGCCCCTGCCGCTTTTCATCTGGCGCTTCCGACTGCGGAGCAACCTGGCGCCGGCCCACGCCCCTCCCGCAAGGACGGCGAGTCCGGCTCCATAATAAAGCCATGCCGGTGGTCCTTCGGCCAACGCTTCGCACCCCGCTCCAAAATTGACCCTTGCTTTTCGTTCCGTATGAACATCGTTCGGGTCAAATTGAGCGGTGATTTGCCGTTCCTGTTGAATCTGTCCGTCTTTATCCTTCACAAAGACGGCGATCGTATCGCCCCTGTTGTCGTTATGCAGATGCAGGGTGACCTTGTAATACCCCCGATCATCTGTCAGCGTCGTCCTCAGGACAGACACACGCGTGTCCTTCGCAACGACTTCGACTCCGGATACCGGTTCGCCGCCGGTCCCGCAGACCGACCCTTCCACCGTGAAACGATGATCTGTCTCATGCTCGGCGATTGCGGCCGGCACACCGACCAGCAGCGATCCGAGCCACACCGCACCCCAACCCAGAACTGCTTTTTTGATGAAGGCGGAAAATTTCACGCAATTCGTACGCCCGCTGATCCTGCTTCGCATCGTCATTGTGTACCCTCACGAGAAAAATACTCGAAGAATACACAGGTTACGCGGGCGTCAGGGCGCACACTTGTAGCATAGCTGGCAGGTCGTGTCAACAATCTGATTGCCCTGATCGACACCACGAATCGCCAGTGTTTATGGGGTGTTTTGAGCAATTCGGGGCCGGCCCGGGCGCACGATTGCAGCGTCGCGCCGCCGACTTTTCAGATTGGAAATGTGGGAGAAAAACGCGGCAGGCTGGCGTTGCGTTACAGATGCCCGCGCGCCCGCGCATCGGCTTCGGCCCGCTGCGCGTCGACACGCCGCTCCGACTCTTTCTTGTTCACCCAGGCTTCCCAGGAGTTGCCGGATGCCGTGTCTTCTCCCGAGAATGCGATCGAGGCGACATCGGCATAGAGAACTTCGCGCATCCCGCCCGACTCAGGGAACACCTGCAGCAGCGGCTTCGGACCAGCCGCTTCGCGGTTGAACAGGTACCCGACGATCTGCTCGCCCGATTTGAGCACGAGCGTCACATCACCGCGATAGTCAAATGCGAGTTCGACCGCCTCGGCCAGTTCGGCCGGTGTGGCGGGACGAAACACCCGTCCCTCCAATTTCGTGTGCTCCGGCGTATGGTATTTGGAATCCGTCACGAGAGGTGACGATTGAAGAAAATTACCCTGCGGCGCTACCGCGCATTGGGCGAGAGCGTGACTTTCACCGTGCGGCCGAATCCGGACCAGGACCCGAATGTATCGGCCACCGCGGACGCTTCGTACCCGCAGTGGACCATGCAGTCGGCGCACTTCTCATTCCGGCCCGTGCCGTACTGATCCCAGGCCGTCGTATCCATCAAATCCTGGAAGGTCTTCGCATAGCCTTCCTGCAGCAAATAGCAGGGCTTCTGCCAGCCGAACACATTATAGGTGGGATTCCCCCACGGCGTGCACTGGTAATCCCGCCGGCCCATGAGGAATTCGAGAAACAGCGGGGATTGGTTGAACCGCCATCCCCGCTTCCGATTGCCCAGAATCTTTGCGAACAACTCACGGGTCTTGTTGCGCTTCAGGAAGTTCTTCTGGTCCGGCGCCTTCTGATAGCTGTACCCGGGCGAAATCATCATGCCTTCGACGCCAAGCTCCATCATCTCGTCGAAAAATTTCCGGACGCGCTCGGGGCTGGCGTCATCGAACAGCGTCGTATTGGTGGTGACACGATGCCCGCGCTTGAGCGCTTCGCGGATGGCCTTGAGCGCCACATCGTAGACGCCGTCCCGACACACAGCCAGGTCGTGCTCGTCGCGCAACCCGTCCATATGGATGCTGAAGGTCAGATACTTGGACGGCTGGTACTCGTCCAGCTTGCGCTCCAGAAGAATGGCGTTGGTGCAGACATAGATGTACTTCTTGCGCTCGACCAGCCCGCGGACAATCTCGGCCATTTTAGGATGAATCAGCGGCTCGCCGCCGGGGATGCTCACGATGGGCGCGCCGCATTCGTCGGCGGCGGCCCAGCACTGCTCAGGCGTCAGATGCTTGTCCAGAACGTGGTCGGGATATTGGATCTTGCCGCAGCCGGCACAGGCCAGGTTGCAGCGGAACAGCGGCTCGAGCATGAGGACGAGGGGGTACCGCTTCACGCCCTTGAGTTGCTGCGTGAGCACGTACTTCGCCACCGTGTACATCTGGGAAACGGGAACAGCCATCGGCCTCCAACCTTGCAGGAACTACGAGGGAGATACTACCACCCGCCCAGTCGGATCGTCAATGACGGATGGGGTTAGGACAGCAACGAAGGTGCTTTCCTCTCTCTCCAAACACCAATTTAATGTCGCGCTCCTCGACACCCTGCTTAGCGTTCAAACGCCATGCAGAATCTAAGCCTACTGGTGGCAAAGAAACTCTCCGCCGCGATTTGATCGAACGCGGCGGCTCAAGCGAAGCTTGGTATGGTACTACTGGCGCGGCATTGCCCGAAGGGACGGCGTCGGAATGGATCAGTCGGCCAAAGACCGAGCGAAGCGTGAGATTCAAGGAAACACTGAAGGTGTTTCTCCGCGGGGCTCGATTGCGATGAACCAAAAAAAGAGCCCCGCGGCTCACGCAAGCGAGGCATGGAGGCGCCGGGCGGGTTCGAACCGCCGCATCGCAGTTTTGCAGACTGCTCCCTTAGCCACTTGGGTACGGCGCCACGGCAGGCATTATAACGGGGCGATGACCAATCTACAACGAAGGCTTGGGCGAAGAAGATGCGAGGAAAATGCTTACCGTTTATTGGGAAGGACAGGAATTTCCCGGCCAAGCGTGGAGGGACGGTCGGACGCCTGCTGCGACTGCATCCATTCGGACAGCCCATTGTCATCATGACTTGAGGCAGGCGCCGGGCCACCGTTGGCTTCTTCGGCCTCTTTTTCCTTGGCCATCAGTTCGACT